>ERZ856578.250-NODE-250-length-111475-cov-17.019327_pt1 | contig 111475 bp, 87 predicted proteins | sample MGYA00514384_ERZ856578 | MGnify/ENA primary metagenome ERZ856578 (study PRJEB29103, sample SAMN06111958) | human gut metagenome | biome: human gut; feature: ankylosing spondylitis patient; material: healthy_person | host: Homo sapiens | place: China:Hangzhou... | reverse complement strand
CCCCATTGTGCAATATTCCCCACTGCTGCCTCCCGTAGGAGTTTGGGCCGTGTCTCAGTCCCAATGTGGCCGTTCACCCTCTCAGGCCGGCTACTGATCGTTGCCTTGGTGGGCCGTTACCTCACCAACCAGCTAATCAGACGCGGGTCCATCCTGTACCACCGGAGTTTTTCACACAGGATCATGCGATCCCGTGCGCTTATGCGGTATTAGCAGTCGTTTCCAACTGTTGTCCCCCAGTACAGGGCAGGTTACCCACGCGTTACTCACCCGTCCGCCACTAAGTTATGAAAAGATTGGGCTGTGCAAGCACTTCCCGCTCACATCATAACTCCGTTCGACTTGCATGTGTTAGGCACGCCGCCAGCGTTCATCCTGAGCCAGGATCAAACTCTCAATAAAAAGTTGTCCTTAGCCTAAGTTAAACTTGGCTTATCTTTCCTGCCTTGGAAGTTCTCTTTCAAGTCCTTCCTCGACTTGGATTTATGGTTTCGTTCTTCTGAAATTTCTTTGAGTTCCATGAACTCTGTTCTAGAATTTTCAGGGTTGCATTGCTGTTTGATTGTCAAGGTGCTTTGTTTCTTTTGTGTTGCTCTTGCTTGACGCAACTCTGATATAATATCATGTGTGTTTTGCATTGTCAACACTTTTTTAAAACTTTTTTCAACTTTTTCTTACTCGTTGACCACCCTTGTTCGGTGGACTTTTATAATAGCATTAGTCCTAGTAGTCTGTCAATAACAAAAATAAGTTTTTTACGTATACTGATGTACATATTAAATTCAAGCTTCGATTTCAGCTCGTCTTTTATAAGTATTTTGTATAAAACATAAAAAGGAAGCACCTTGTCGGATACTTCCTCACATACTTTATTGGCAGCTAAACGGAGAAAGAGGGATTTGAACCCTCGCGCCGCGTGAACGACCTACACCCTTAGCAGGGGCGCCTCTTCAGCCTCTTGAGTATTTCTCCAAATTTCAATCTGAATGACATCCGCTACCAATATTCTATTGTGCATCATCTTTGACGCGAGTTTTATTATACAAAAACCTCTTGGCTTTGTCAATGCATTTTACATTATTCTTAAATATTTATGTATTTACCATTCAATCTTCGTCTGTTTCTTCTGGGGCTTTGACAGTTGTCGACTATACAAGATCATATCAAAATTCTCCCGAGTCGCTTAAACAGTGGATTTTTGTTTCCAACTATTATCAAATTTCTCAAAAATACTTGTTGTATGTATTGTATGCTCTTCACCAATTTCTCCCGAAGCGGGACATCGGTTATATGCCCAATTTCCTCCCGAAGTTCTTCGGATATTTCACCATGTTCCTGCAAAAAGAAATAATTATCAAACGATAAGCTTCTTCCTGTCCCCGTTCATGGCTTTCCTTCTTCTCTCAGTATAAAATTTCATCAAATCTCATATAATTTTCAAGTCAGCTATCATATATTTTCATATACATTTATCGTAGTATTTCCTATTCTGCACTGACAGAATTGCCGCTTACAGAGTTTCCGCTCACGGAATTACCGCTTACCGTGCTCTGCGTCTTAGCCGTGTTGCCCGAAATACTGTTACCGCTGACTGTGGAGCTGCTCTCCGGTTCCAGATCCGGGAAGGAATAGACCACATTTTCATTATCGTCTGCCACTTCAATGGAATAGCTCTTCGTTACATAACCGGACTTCCGGAAAGTAAGGACGTGTGTTCCTGCAGTCTTCGTGTAGGTAACCGGTGCATAGCCCTTATACAGGTTGTCCTCATATACTTCGGCTCCATCCGGAGTCTGAATGGTAATTGTTGCACTCTCCTTCTTATCCGAAGCCCAGGAAATATCATTATCCGATACCGAACTCTTGCTCTGGGGCAGATTCAGCTGCAGCTTCAATGGTTCTTCACCGGTAACGTCAAAGAACTGACTGACCGTATCATAACCAGAAGCACTGACAGTAAGCTGATGCATACCTACCGGCAGCTTTAAGGTATAAAGCTGATTAATCAGATTGTTATCAACATATACCGAAGCACTTTCCGGTGTGATATCAAAGGTGACCTGTCCGCTTTCCGGAACCGGCTTCTCAATATCACCAAGATCCAGTGTCGTAATTTCATCCCGGCGGATCTCCACCTCCCGGCTTTCCTCCAGAAGATCTGTGGTCAGCCGTACCTGATAGCTGCCCTCCGGTACAGAAAACAGCATTTCCGGTGAAACCTGCGAAATCACTGTCTGTCCGATCTCAATCCAGCCGCCAACAAAATACTCTTCATTCTTAAGCTCCAGATAGCCATGTCCCCGATCCACGCGGATGCTCAGGACCTCCTGGCCGATCCCCTGCATGGAAATCACATCCTGGCTTATAACCTGCTCCGGCAGAATCTCCTCCTGTCCGGAAAAAACAAGCAGCCGGTCACTTAAGTGGTATTCCTCCTGCCCGACCGTAATCGTCCGGTTCCCGGTATTCATGCTGAATTTCTGGATATCTCCATAATTCCATGAATCCGGACTGATCTGCAAAGATCCCATTTTTTCCATGTTGCTGTTATAGGCAAGCGTCACGATACTTCCCGGAATAAGCTGATCCACAGTCAGCGGACCGCCATACTTATCCGTAAGCACGGTTGCCCCGTCATAGGAAAGTGTCTTTTCTTCCTGCTGATTCAGCTCACAGATTGTAATTGTCTGCGCCTCTTTATCCACACGCTTAACCACTCCGGAAGCACTGGATACATAAATATCCACCGGCTCCTCCTGCGTATTCTCAAAAGAACTCTCAAACGTGGATTCCTGCGCAAGTCCGGTGCTGCTGCATCCCGTTGCAGACAGACACAATAACGCACACAATACAATGATTTTATTTTGTTTCTTCCCAGATTTCTTCATAAAGTACCTCATATTTCATATCCGCATAACAATTTCCCTGCTGCTCCAGACCGCCTTTTCTATATTGATTATGTGTAGGTATTCAACCCTGCCCATTCATAAGGTTCCGGATTGTACAGATCTTTGATTAGTTACAAGTATACTCCACGATAATGCTCGAGAAAAGTCTTTTTTTCCTCTTCCAGATCCAGAAGCCGGTAAAGCTTCTCCATATTCTTCATCGGTATCCATGCCTTACCTGAATTATAGTAAAAATTGGCTATTTTCCAGAATTTTTCCGGATAGGCGAGTCTTCCATACAGATGAATCTTCTCCGCAGCCGTAAGCGGGCGAACCTTTTCATATTCCCCGATCAGCTGAAAAGCCAGCTTTTCCTGCCAGGAGGTTTTCTCCAGGATCTTGCGCAAGAAGAGTCCAAGATCCCTCGTTATATCCCCAATGGCACACTTTTCAAAATTGATCAGAAAGGTCTTTTCCTGCTCTGTCAGAATATTATGATACTGAAAATCTCCGTGGCAGATCCCCGAAGGTACGGGCTGTGCCGCAAACCTCTGCATTTCCTCTTCAACCTGAAGTGCCTGTTCAAAAAAATAGGTATAATTCTGCATAAGAAGTATTTCAAAATCCGACTTCTGGCTTCTTGTCTTCAGAAAACGCCGGATTTTCTTCAATTCCCTGGTATGACGGTTAAACTCCAATGCAGAATTCTCCGGTATTTCCACAGGTGTATTTCCCTCCTGCCAAAGCTGCGTTCTATGGAGCTGTGCCAATGCCCGGACCGCCTGATTGCAGTTTTCGGAATCCTTCAGATCACATTCCCTGCCGGCAAAATAAGTCTTAAGGACATAGGCCGTTCCGTCAAAGTCCATGGTCAGAAGCTCTCCTTCTTTATTCTTAAGGATCTGTTCAGCCGGAAACTGTTGTCCATGAAGAAGCTCTAAAACCTCATTCTGCAAATGGATTTTGTTTCTTCTTTCGATATATTCTTTAAAAATCAGCATTCCCTGATTTGTTTCACAAAGAATAGCGCCCCGCCCCTTCGTGGTGCGAAGCACTTCTACATCATAATTGTCAAGCAGCGAAACGCATCTGTCGTTCACATTCAATCCCCCTAACCACTGTCATGGTCTATCCTATGAACAATTCCTGCAAAGTATTACTGTTTTGCTGCAGACAATAAATATTCTTTGGTATTTCTGGATGGATCTTCAATCACAAGTGAAAGAAGCTCCTTTAATTTCACACCGACCTGCGGACCCTCCGGAATACCGGCCTCCCGGATCAGATCACTTCCCGTTACCGCAAGCTGCTTCAGTGAAACGCACTCCCTGCTGGCAACGATATCCTCATATATTTCCTTTAATTTTGCCAGATCCTGTTCCTTTTCCTTACGCTTATACATACTCTGTGCCAGCGTATCCGCCTCCCGTACTTCAAACAATAACGGGAAAATATCATCACCAATCTTATTTATCGCCCGGCGCACGCTTTTCCGCGACAGCTCCATACGGACATCATGGTATCTTACCAGATTTGTTACATAATAGATGGATTTATTATCAAACTTAAGCCGCCGCATGATTTTCTGTGCATAAGCTGCTGAAATTTCCGGATGACCGTGGAAATGATTGATTCCGTGCTCATCGGTTGTAATGGCATCGGGCTTCCCTATATCATGGAACAGCATTGCAAGACGCAATACCTTGTCCGGACGGATCTCACACATGGAATGCAGAATGTGCTCTCCCACCGTATAGCAATGATGGGGATGATTCTGGTTCGTAGTCATGCAGATATCAAATTCCGGAAGAATGACCTTCGTAATCCCCGTTTCATATGCAATCCGCAGATCATCCGGATGGGGAGAGGTCACCAGCTTTACAAGCTCCGTCTGAATCCGCTCTGCACTGATATTCTTCAGATTCGGTGCAAGTACCCTGATAGCATCCGCCGTCTCGGCTTCAATTTCATATCCGAGCTGTGCAGAAAAACGTACCGCACGCATCATCCGCAGAGCATCCTCCGTAAAACGCTCTATCGGATTCCCTACGCAGCAGATCACCCGCTTCTGAAGATCCCCCGTTCCGTCAAAAGGATCCACCAGTCCCTGTTCGTCGTTGTAGGCCATGGCGTTAATGGTGAAATCCCGCCGTTTCAGATCTTCAATCAGATTTGAAGTAAAAATAACCTCTCTGGGATGACGACAGTCCTCATATTCCCCGTCAATCCGGTAGGTCGTGACTTCATAACCAATGCCATGCAGCATAATCGTTACCGTACCATGCTTAATCCCCGTATCAATCGTATGGGAAAACAGCTCCTTGATCTGCAGGGGCTTGGCCGAAGTCGTAATATCATAATCTTCAGGGATTCTTCCAAGAACCGAATCACGAATACAGCCGCCTACAGCATATGCTTCGTAGCCGGCTTCCGTAATCGTTTTTATGATCTGTTTCACATCTTCGGGTAATTCAATTTGTCTGATTGGACTCATTCTTTTTACCTGTATTATGAAGGGAAGAGTTAATAAGCTCTTCCCCAATATACCATTTTCTTTGCAGGTTTGCCGCAGTATACACACTTATCGGACAGACATTCCTGATGAAACGGCATGCAGCGGCTGGTTACTGCCATGTTTTCTTTAATGGCCTCTTCGCAGCTTGTCTCACCACACCACATTGCCTTTACAAATCCGGTCTTCGTTGCGAAAATTTCCTCGAATTCTTCTCTGGTTGTTGCGGTATAGGTATGGGATTCTACATGCTTTCTTGCTTTCTCTAACATATCGGACTGCATCTGCTTTAACAGTGCATCTACGGTTTCTGCAAGCTGATCAAGCGCTACCTCGACCTTTTCCCTCGTATCACGGCGGCAGATCACACACTTGCCTGCTTCGATATCCTTCGGTCCGATTTCCACACGAAGCGGAATTCCACGCATTTCCTGTTCAGAGAATTTCCATCCGGGACTCTTGTCGGAATCATCAACCTTTACCCGGAAGTTACTTAATACTTCCTTTAATTCGTTTGCCTTTTCCAGAACGCCTTCCTTCTTCTGCTGGATCGGGATGATCATAACCTGTGTAGGTGCAATCTTAGGAGGAAGTACCAGTCCGGAATCATCACCATGAACCATAATGATCGCACCGATAATTCTGGTGGACACTCCCCAGGAAGTCTGATGAACATATTTTAATTTGTTATCCTTGTCTGTAAACTGGATTCCGAATGCTTTCGCAAAACCGTCACCAAAGTTGTGGCTGGTTCCGGACTGAAGTGCCTTGCCATCATGCATCAATGCTTCAATGGTATAAGTTGCTTCTGCTCCTGCAAACTTCTCCTTCTCGGTCTTACGTCCTTTAATTACAGGGATTGCAAGTACTTCTTCACAGAAATCTGCATAAACGTTAAGCATCTGCTCGGTACGTGCCTGTGCCTCTTCTGCCGTTGCATGTGCGGTATGTCCTTCCTGCCACAGGAACTCTCTGGAACGCAGGAAAGGTCTGGTTTCCTTTTCCCAACGGACAACACTGCACCACTGGTTATATACCTTCGGCAGGTCACGATAAGACTGGATATCATTTTTATAAAAATCACAGAACAGTGTTTCAGAGGTAGGTCTGACACACATTCTCTCCGGAAGGGGATTTAATCCGCCATATGTTACCCAGGCTACTTCCGGTGCGAATCCTTCTACATGATCCTTTTCCTTTTCAAGTAAGCTTTCGGGGATAAACATGGGCATATATACATTCTCTACTCCAACTGCTTTAAAACGGTCATCAAGCTGTCTCTGAATATTCTCCCAGATGGCATAACCTGCCGGCTTGATTACCATACATCCCTTGACATTGGAATAGTCAATTAATTCTGCCTTCTTTACCACATCAGTGTACCACTGCGCAAAGTCCTCATTCATCGAGGTAATTGCTTCTACTAACTTTTTCTCTGCCATGTTATTCTCCTCTGTCCGGCCACTCATCCCTTATAAGCCGTTTACTTTTTGTTCTGTTAGGCTCACGAATCCGTGCTCCGCACTCTTCATCCTGCTTCGCAGGACATTCGTTCGCTAATGATGCCTGAAAAACAAATGTCTGCTTCGCAGCCGCTTGTTTTTCTTTGACTGTCTGGCTCACGAATCCGTGCTCCGCACTCCTCATCCTGCTTCGCAGGATATTCGTTCGCTAATGATGCCAGAAAAACAAATGTCTGCTTCGCAGCCGCTTGTTTTTCTTTGACTGTCTGGCTCACGAATCCGTGCTCCGCACTCTTCATCCTGCTTCGCAGGATATTCGTTCGCTAGTGATGCCTGAAAAACAAATGTCTGCTTCGCAGCCGCTTGTTTTTCTTTGGCATCACTACATTCTACACCATTTTACGCCCATTGCCAATAGGATAATGAGAAATGGAAGATTCAATACATTCGCAAAACTAACCATATTATGTACCAAATAACAGATTACCGCAACTGCAATGCTGATACTGTACGGATTTTTTGACTGTTTTCCGGTTTTATAGAGGTAAGTGATAAATATGCTCAGATAACTGACAGTTCCGACAATTCCATGATTCACAAGCATCGTCAGGATTTCGCTATGGGCATTGGTCAGCCGCTCATTGCCAAAATACTGCCACAATTCGTCTGCTACCTGCGGGATGGAATAGGCATAAGCTGAAAAGCAGTCCTGTCCGACACCCAAAAGTCTTTGTAAAGGTGTCATCTGTGCAAGAATCATCATGGCTGCCCGGTACGTCATTCCACGCCCATTTCCCCAGGTATCATCTCCCCACGGCAGCCGGTCATAAAGCTCCGACAGTTCCATTCCATTCGAAACACAAAAATAACTGTAAAGCACCATTGCTGCCACAAAAGCAACAAGTAATCCACCCAGGATGCCCAATCCTCTCCGTATCCACTTGCCGGTCTGCTCTTTATATTTCAGCAAAATCCAGAATCCCCCAAGGAACACCCCTCCTGTTACGAGCAAGTAAACTGACAGGTTTCCCCCGGTAAAGTACCCGCACAGATTCTCTGTATCATACTGGTATCCATCCGGAACAAGGATCCGCATAAGCCGGATGAGCTGTGCTGATCCGCACCATATTGTCCACAAAATCATAAGCCGCAACACTCTTCCCGGTCCATAAGACGCAAGCCAGAAAAGCGCCAGAAATAAGCCTGCAAAAAACAGAAACACACTGCTGCTTCCCTGACTGAAGCCGGCTGCAAACCCGAGCAGCGTGATTACAGCACTGAAAACCATCATTCCCTTTTCTTCCGATAAAAGAAAAAGTGATGCACTTACTGCAGTAAAAATCACAAGATATCCGGTAAACCAGTTAATATTGCCAAGAGTTGACAGAAACCCCGGGTTACGGATTTCCAGCGGGATGAGATAAATGGAAAACCGGTCCAGAATCCCCAGCAGGTAAATTCCACCGGAAGCCAACAATGCCAGGTAAATGATCCATTTGTCCGGCTTCCACAAAAGCCGGATCATCAGATACAGCAGGCACAATACACCATAAAGCGCAAAGCCCATATTCCAGCCTTCCGTCCCGAACAATGCTTCCTTACGGTCTACCGACAGGGCAAGGGTAAGAAGCAGTGTTCCTGCAAATACAAGAATACTGATATCCGTTGCCTGAAGCTGCAGGCTCTTTTCCTTCAGCTCCCGGATCAGCCGGATCACGAAAAACAAAAGCAAAACTGCTGCCGTGCTTAAGGAAATCCGGATCCAGAAGGAATACTTCGCTCTTCCAATCTCCACATATCCTTCCTTCATATAGAAGGGATACGCAACAAACAGCAGTAATAAATATGCAGTTACCAGTAAATTAGCCGTCTTTTTCATGATCTTCAGTATACCACAAAAATTTCAGGATTTCACAAATAATTACCAGGGAAAGAGGCCCTTTAATTACTCCTGCAACACCGAACAGATGGACTCCCGCAAACACGGAAAACAAAATTCCGATCGGCCAGATTCCAACCTTGTCCCCAATCAGCCGTGGTTCGAGCATTTCGCGGATCAGCGCGCACAATCCATACAGCACGATGCAGACAATTGCTTTCCAGTATTCTCCGGTAAAAAAGTAAATTACTCCGAGAGGAAGCAGCATAATTCCCGTTCCGATAAAGGGCAGCATATCCATAAAACCTGTCAGGAATCCATAAAAAACCGCTCCGCTCATGCCGATCAGACTTAAGGTAACTGCACATAAGACGCTGATGATAAGCAGAATGATTAATTGCGCCCTCAGAAACGTTTTCAGATAAGCCACTACCTTCCGGAATACCTCCCGGATTCCCCGGAATTCCGGTGCTTCAAGCTTTTGGGCAATTTCTCCATAATCCTTAACAAGCAGCATTACTGCTATAAAAACAACAGCAAAAAATGCAAAGCAGGATATCATTCCTTTCATATAAGTAACCGATTTTCCCATAATCACCGGCATAATATTCGTTTGGAAATTATCTGTAAAAACCGTAATCTGCTGAATCACAAAGCCCTGCAGCTTCTGCCCATTGAAGCCAAACAGCCTTTCCAGATTATCACAGCAACAGGAAAGCGCTGTTTCCCAATTGGAAAAATAATCAGGGATCCGGCTCCAAAGATCGCCACCACCGTTCATCACAATAAAACTGAAAATCCATAAAACCCAGATAAAAAGAATCACCCATATCATAAGGAGAAGCCCTGCCACAAAGGATTTTTTAAATCTGGTGTTTTGATGGACGCGCTCAATATAAGGGTTCATTGCCCAGGCGATCAGAAAAGCTGCTAAAAACGGCGTGATGAATGGACTAAGGTATTTCATAAAAAGGTATGTGGCCAAAACCGTAAGGAAGAATTGTGTCGTTTTCTGATGAAAGAACTGCTGCATAAAAATACCCATACTTTCCGAAATGATGCAATCCAGGACTTACAAGTGAGTCCTGCACACCGGATTCAACTCTGCTGTAGCAGACATATACCGGTTCAAATATAGGAATAGTATGGGTGAATGCTTTGTATTCTATGCAATTTGCATTACTGAATCATATTCTTACAGTCTCAGCAGCAAATACTTCGACCTGTACTGAATAATTACAGAATTCCTTCGTTTAAAAAGGGATCAAACAGTTCCTCATCCGGCTCCCTCTCAAAAACCATTTCCTTGTGAGTAGCCGGATGTTTAAAGCTAAGCTTATAAGCACATAATGCAACATTTTTACATCCAATATCACGGCTCAATTCCTTCGATCGGTCAGAACCATATTTGCTGTCCCCAAGCAGGGGCATTCCCGCATTCGACATTTGGGCACGGATCTGGTGATGGCGTCCTGTCAGAAGCTCAATCTCCATAAGAGAGACTTCTTCTCCTTCCTCCAATACCATTAGGGTAGAACAGTGACGGTAATTCAGAATGGCCTTCTTGGCATCCGGAAAGGTTGCATTCACAATAAGGGAGAGATTTTCACGTCCATCTTTATATAAATAATCTTCAAGAGTGTCCCGTTCACGGATCGGAGTCCCATAGATTAAGGCATAATAAAATTTCTTCATACTTCCATTCGAAATTTGGTTACTTAAGTCGGCTGCTGCCTTTTTATTCTTGGCAAATACCAGAACTCCGGAAACCGGCTGATCCAGACGGTGAACCAGTCCAAGATACGGCTCCTGAAAAGTCTGCTTCTTCACGGCATCCTTCCCGTTCTTTCCTGCCATTTCCTCTTTCTGTGCTTTCACCAGATAATTCTTCAGTTCACTGACCATATCCTGCTGCCCGATCCGGGAAGTCTGTGTTGCAATTCCCGCCGGTTTATAGGCAACCAGAATGTCGTTATCTTCATATAAAATGTTCTTCATATTAATCTGTTAACCTGCTCCTAATTTATATCGTCGGTCTTTATTTTTGCCAATCACCAAAAGCTTTCCATCTAGTATCAATGGTTTTAAAATTTCTTTCGTCCTGGTCTCTTTAAGTCCCAACAATTCGCAAAAATCCTGCAAACGATATTCTTTATCCGTTTTCATATACTTTAAAATGACTTTCTGCTGCTTATCTGATTTCGTAATTTTTTTATCGTCGGTTTTTATCGTCGGTTTTTTATCGTCGGTTTTTTATCGTCGGTTTTTTTAATGTCTTTTTCTTTATTTCTCCATACCCCATCTGCACCAACTTGTCCATACTGACCATATCTCAACATCGACATGTATTGTTCACATTCAGGTGTTCTGACATATATTAATAACTATTTCATCAATAAATAACTCCGTTTTTATTCCATTTAACGGATGATTTATAACCAATTTTTTCATACCACGACGGAACACCTGTGAAATGAATATAGCTACAGTCATATCCCTCATTTTTTAAGATCTGGGTTACTTTTTTAACCATAGTCAGCCCAATTCCTTTATCCCGGTATGCAGGAAGAGTACCAACACATCCCGGACCTCCAACCTTGATTTTACAACCATTGATGACATGTTCTCCCATATCTTCAATCAGGCAAAAGCTTGCTATCTTTCCATCTACATATCCGCAATAGGCTCTGTGCTTTCCATTATAGAAATCAACCCAATCTTCAACCACCTTTGCACCTTCTTTCTTTAAATCTGCCAAATCTCCTTCAAAACAGCCAAAGGAAATATGCTCGTCCAGTTTCTTATGATATATATCCGGTTCAAATTCATCTAAGAATAAAACCATTTCATCGCAAATCCATTCATCCGGAAGATTCTTAATATTTTCTCTTTCAAAAAAATGGGGATAAATACTCTCCAACAGTGAAACGCCATCTACCTTACTCATATTTCCCTCTCCTTACTCTTTTAAATACGTCACATCTCATTTTGAATTGTACTGAATATGGGTGCGCGTAGCTGCGCATCTACAAACGATTTGGGGAGCTGTTTCCTATACCTTAAATCTATATCCTACGCCCCAAATCGTTTCTATATACTGGGGTTTCGCGGAATCAAACTCAATCTTCTCACGGATCTTCTTAATATGAACCGTTACGGTTGCAATATCACCAATGGAATCCATATCCCAGATTTCGCGGAACAGCTCTTCCTTGGTATATACATGATTCGGATGCTCGGCAAGAAAGGTCAGCAGATCAAATTCCTTACCGGTAAATGCCTTCTCCTCTCCATCAACTATGACACGTCTTGCGGTCTTGTCGATACGGATACCACGGATTTCAATCACATCATTATTCTTATTGGAAGAGCCAACAAGACGGTCGTAACGTGCCAGATGAGCCTTCACTCTGGCAACAAGCTCACTCGGACTAAACGGCTTCGTCATGTAATCATCAGCTCCCATACCCAGTCCGCGGATCTTGTCAATGTCCTCCTTCTTCGCAGAAACCATAATAATCGGAATGTTCTTCTCTTCACGAATCTTCTTACATACTTCAAATCCGTCCAGTCCCGGAAGCATGAGATCCAACACAATCAGATCAAACTCCTCACGAAGTGCGGTCTGTAATCCCTCATCTCCCGTATTACAGATCTTCACCTCGAAGCCGCTAAGCTCCAGATAATCCTTCTCAAGATCTGCAATTGCTTCTTCATCCTCAATAATTAATATCCTACTCATTGTCTCTAAATCTGTACCGTCCGGTACATTCTCCTTTCAAATTTCTATCAGCCTGATTCTTATATCTCAACCTGCGATAATACAGCTATTCATATATAAAAGCCTGTTCAAGGCCTGTCCATACGGCAGCCGTCCCACCAGGCACAAATCGTAACTATTCAAAAACCCATTCGTAAAACCGCTGTTAACGCAGCTCAGGTTTTACTCATGTCCCTGATACTTACGGATCACGAAATGCATGCAGGTTCCTTCGCCCTCTTTGCTGGTTGCCCAGATATATCCCCCATGATCTTCAATGATTTTCTTCACAATGCTGAGCCCGATTCCGCTGCCGCCCTGTGATGAATTCCGTGAAGCATCCGTCCGGTAAAACCGTTCAAAGATCAGAGGAAGATCCTTCGCTGCAATTCCTTTGCCATTATCTTCAATCTCAATCCGTACAGAATCCACCTCGTCCAAAAGCCGGATGTCAATTTTGCCCTTTGGCTTGTCCATATATTTAACGCTGTTGCTGATAATATTATTAATCACACGCTTCATCTGCTCCGGGTCTGCAATAATCATGGTATCCTGCGTTACCAGATTGGAATAATCCAGCTCCACATTCTTGGACTCCAGATCCAGTCCGACCTCCTCCACGCAGTCCCCGAAATACTCCGCCACATTAATCCGATGGAAATGATAAGGAATCCGGTTGTTGTCAATTCCCGAATATACCGTGAGCTCATTGATGAGACGATCCATATCGTTTGCTTTATTATAAATGGTACGGATATACTTATCGATCTTCTCCGGGGTATCCGCAACACCATCCATGATTCCTTCTACATATCCCTTGATTGCAGTAATCGGAGTTTTAAGATCATGGGAAATATTACTGACAAGCTCCCGGTTCTGCTTCTCCGCAAGAATCTTCTCATCTGTGGACTCCTTCAGTCGAAGCCGCATGTCCTCATAATTTCGATACAGCTCTCCGATTTCACCCTCCATATTCTCCGGAAGATGATATTCCAGATTGCCCTCCGCAATATTCTGCATGGCAATATTTAACTGATTAACAGGCGTAAATACGCCCCTTCCAATCCATTTGGTTAAAAACCAGCTCGTAATAATCAGGATAATCATAATGGCTACTGCCATGTCAATCAGCAGGATTTTCGAAGAACTGGTATTACTTCTGGTAATGACAAAAAGACTTCCTTCGCCTCCATCCGGAAAGTAAAAATCCATCTGCCGTACCAGTTTATTCATATTGTCATAGTAAACACTATGACTCATATCCCGTGTGATATTCTCCGCACTGAAATCCGGAAGGCTGTCAAAAATAATACTTGCTGCCTGTTCATTTCCCGCATACAGGATCTGGTCATTCTTACGGATCAAAATATAAGAGGAACGGTTCATTACTTCCGCATTGAGGGCTGCCAGTATCTCCGGATTCTCCAGTGCGTCCGGGTCCTCACTCAACAGCTCCTGCGCTTCTAAGAAAACTTCATCCGAAATATGCCTGGAAGCCTGGGCCGGATCGATCATAACACTATAATCACTGTTACGGAATCCCAGCTCCTGCTGGCTTCTGGTTAAATATCCTCCAATAAAAATGAATGCTGTAATTGTCAGAAAAGTGGGCAATAATACAATTGTTAAAAATGTAATAATCAAACGTGTCTTCAGTTTCATAGGTTTAGTATACCATAGGAAAAGAAGGACGGTTACTAAAGATTTCATCAAATCCATAAAAACTTTATAAACTCTGTTGACAAATATCAATTTTTGTTTATAATAGAAACAGTAATCATTACTGTTTTAGAAACGAGGTAACGGATGCAATTAAAACACAGCAAGCAGCGGGATTCTATTTTAGAATTCCTTGCTACCAGAAAAGACCATCCAACTGCAGATGTTGTTTATATGAATGTTCGTGAACAGCTTCCCAATATCAGCCTTGGTACGGTGTATCGTAATCTTACCTTATTATCGGACCTTGGAGAGATTCTCCGGCTACGGGTTGGTGACGGAACGGATCATTTTGATGCCGATACTTCCCCACATAATCATTTTGTGTGCAAGGAATGTGGAAGTGTCATTGATCTCCAGATGGAGAACATTGATTATATCAGCGAAGCAGCTGCTAAGAATTTTGATGGCATTGTTCAGGGACATACCACTTATTTTTATGGAATATGTGGGAATTGTACCCGGAACCAAGAGGTTAAGCATTGATTTTATGTAACAGATTGTTACAAGAGTAAACATTAAGAAAGAAAAGGAGATTAAGAGTATGAAGTATGTATGTCAGGTTTGTGGTTATGTTCATGAAGGAAATGAAGCACCGGAGAAGTGCCCTGTCTGTGGAGCTCCCGCAGATAAGTTTACTGCACAGTCCGAAGAAAAGGTATGGGCTGCAGAGCATGTTGTAGGCGTTGCACAGGGTGTCAGCGAGGATATCTTAGAAGATCTCAGAGCAAACTTTAACGGAGAATGTACCGAAGTTGGTATGTACCTTGCCATGGCAAGAGTTGCTCACAGAGAAGGTTATCCGGAGATCGGACTTTACTGGGAAAAGGCTGCATGGGAAGAAGCAGAGCATGCTGCAAAATTCGCTGAGCTTTTAGGTGAAGTTGTTACCGATTCTACCAAGAAGAACCTTGAGATGAGAGTTGATGCTGAAAACGGTGCTACCGCTGGTAAGTTTGATCTTGCAAAACGTGCAAAGGCAGCTAACCTTGATGCAATCCATGATACCGTTCATGAGATGGCCCGCGATGAGGCAAGACACGGAAAGGCTTTTGAAGGTCTGCTTAAGAGATACTTTGGTTAAGCTACAAGCCGAGCAAGGTAAAAATAAAAACAGTTGAAAGGCACTTGTGCATTTTCAACTGTTTTTTATTTTTAGCTTATTGGGCGACAGCCCATCATGAAATAGCCCGTAGGGCTATGAATGGCTCGGCTGCTTACTCGCCAATTGACTGTGCATCTTTTTATGTTACGACGACAGCTGTCCGTGAAATAGCCCGCAGGGCTATGAATGGCTCGGCTGCTTACTCACCAATTAACTATGCATCTTTTTATGTTATGACGACTGCCGTCCGTGAAATAGCCCGTAGGGCTATGAATGGCTCGGCTGCTTACTCACCAATTAACTATGCATCTTTTTATGTTACGATGACAGCCGTCCGTGAAATAGCCCGTAGGGCTATGAATGGCTCGGCTGCTTATGTTTCATCTACCACAAATACATTTACGTTCTCTTCCATCTTATTCGCAATATCGCTTAAGTGCTTTGCTTCATCCGCCATTTGTGTCATGGTATTACCAACTTCTGCCGCAGATGCAGAGGTTTCTTCGGTACCTGCTGCATTCTCTTCTGCAATTGCCGTCAGATTCTGTACCACATCGACAACCTTCACCCTGGCCTGATCAAGCTGCTCGGTCTTCTCCGCGATAGTACGGATTCCATCAATGGATTTCTGAATGCCATCATTTACTTCATGGAAGGATTCCTCTGTATTGGCTACATATTCATCCTGCCTGCCGATCACCTGCTGAACATCCTTCATGGTATCTACGGACTTCTCGGAATCTGCCATCAGCTGGTTAATAATGTCGCCGATCTGTCTTGCAGATTCATTCGACTGCTCTGCGAGCTTCTGAATCTGGGATGCTACAACTGCAAAGCCCCTTCCCTGCTCTCCGGCACGCGCAGCCTCGATGGAGGCATTCAAAGACAGAAGATTCGTTTCCTCTGCAATATCAGTGATGATATCAGTTGCTTCCTTAATTTTCAACGCGGAAGCATTCGTGGTATTCGTCTGTTCATAAATGGTGCCAATTGCTGCTTTGGTCTGGTTATTTACTTCATTAAGCTGTTTCAAAATGTCCAGAGCTTTCTCTGCGGAGGACCTCATTCCTCTTGCACTATTGCGCAGCTCTTCAATCTCTTTATTTGTATCTTCGATCATATTCCCCATCAGTATGACATTCTCGGTTGCTGTCTGGGTTTCCTGTGCCTGAGAGGTTGCTCCCTGGGCAATTTCAGAAATTGCCTTCTCCACATCATTTACGGATGCCGTGGTATGGGCTGCGGTTTCACTCATATTAGCAGAAGCATCAAATAATTCCTTACTATGACTCGTGATACCATTCACAACCTTTACCATTTCCTGTCTCATATGTGTTAAAGCCCGAGCCATGGAGCCTGTCTCATCACGGCGCCTGCCAAGCAATGCAAGCTTCTGGTCTGCGCGGAAATCCATATCTGCAAGACTATGTACACGATTCGATAACCGGACAATCGGATTAATAAACCATGTAACTATCACAAATACAAGGATACTGAATATCAGTAATGCAATAATACTATAAATAATGTCCCGGACTGCAAAGGAGTTCACATCTTCGAGCACCTCAGTTTCATCAGCCGATACGATTACGATAAAATCCGAATTTTCTCCAATATAGTATGCTGCATACTTCATTATGCCACGGAAATCATATTTCAAAACGGCAGGATCCGGATGCTGTCCCTTCTCTAATCCGGCAAGTAATGATTTCACTGCTTCATTTTCTGCCGGTTGTCCAATCTTATCTGCAGTCGGATGATAAAGCATTGTTCCATCTGCGGATACGAGATAGCAATAACTGGAGTCAAGTCCTTTCACACTGACATTTCCCACCACCTTTGCCAGTGCATCCGTGTCCATAACCTCATCCCATGTACTGAGCTCCATTTCGCGGTCAATTCCATTTCCGGTCAGGACTGCGCTGTCTGTTAAATAATTCTCTGTATTTGAAAGTAAAATCTTCCGGAACCCGGGTACAAGTGACATAAAGCTGACTACCGTCATTGCTGCCAGTGCGATAACAACAAACAGAAGCAGCTTGAATCTCATGGAATGAAAAAAACCTATCTTTCCATTCGCAGTACCGCCTTTCTCTTTTGTGACTGCTTTAATTTCATTTTGTACGTTATTCATATTCCTCACACTACCTTTCATAAGAATCTCTGTTTGGTATATTTTATCACAAAATGAGGTTTTTTTAAATTATTTTTGTGTAAATTTCACTATACATTCATAGGAATTTAGTCCTAACAAAACACTACCACATACCATTTTATATTTTCTTATCTTGACAGAACCATCTTCTATCTATAAACTTATGCTTTGTATAACAAATAAACCCTGAAAGCAGGAGACTGCTTTCCCTTATGAGGAGGAAACCATGAAGAAAACCACTTTAAAAACAATCGCAATTGCTCTTGTCATGACTCTGATGCTGGCTATGACTGCCTGCGGCGGAAACAAGGACGCTGCCCTGGAAAAGTATTTCCAGACCGATGAGATGCAGGAAATGGTTCAGGAAGCCAAGGACAGTGTAGAAGGCTCCGGAATGTCCATCGAAATTCTTGCAGAAGGCAACACCTTAATTTACGAATACACCTTCGAAGAAGACTCTTTCGATGATTCCATGCTTGATGCTGTAAAGGAACAGCTTGTTTCCGGACTTGAATCCACAGCTTCTACCTTTGAAGGAATCGCTTCTGACTTAAACGATGAGCTCAAGGTTGAGAACAGCACGGTTGTTGTCCGTTATCTCTATAACGGTGAAACTCTTGCAGAGAGCGAATATACTGCAGACTAAGTCAGCCTTATATGATAAAGCATAAGGATATGCGTTATGCTTTTATCAGGCTTGAGAGTTGAATATGAAGAAAAAGGTAACTATTCAGTACAGGTCGAAGCATTTACTGCTGAGACCGTAAGAAAATGATTCAGTAATGCAAAATCCCATCAGCGAAGCTGATTTGGAATGGATTTTGCATCGTAACTGTGAAGGTACTGAACAGTTACGAAAAAAGGATATTCTCTGAGAAATCACAGGATATCCTTTTTCTTTATATTTCTTCTATCTTTTCATTCCATTTTATTTAAAATTTCTCTTTTCTGCCAAACCGGATATCGTTATAATAGATAAGCTGACTACGAAACCATCACCCGGTAAGCGGCATATTCCTTATCGAAATGATACCCAAGCTTCTCACTCAATGCCACAGACTTCGTGTTTGCGGCATCCCAGCTTGGATACAACCCTCTCTGCATACATTCCAGAATCAGCCTTGCAGCGCAGATACAGGCAAGTCCCTGTCGCTGGTATTCCTCTCTGGTCCGGATAGTGATCTCGATTCCCTGCATATAACTGGAATAGGAAGATGCCCCGGCAATCGGCTCTCCCTCTTTCATAATCACAGCTCCCAGTGCATAGTTTTCAAAGAGTTCATAGGTCGGATAGTTCTCTACCCACTCCCTGCACCACTCAATTTTCTGAATCTGCCCGTACAATGCACGGTCAATCATCCGAAGCTCATATCCCCGGTATCGTGGATCATCCCATAACCGGTTTACCTCTTTCTGCAGGTTATCCCTATCAAAGACCTGTAACCCTTCTTTCTTAATAGCATAGCGGATTCTTTTCTCTGCCTTTGTTCCAAAACTTTTCTCAATCTGCTTTTCCCAGGCTTCATTTTCCGGAACCATCACTAGATAATCCATGCCGTGCTTCCCATGGTTCTGTACAGGATCAGCAGAATTTAAATCTGCATGGCAGGAACACAATCTCATACTAAAAGAAAGTAATTCTCCACGGGGAATTCCCACAAAGAAACTGAAATTCCCTAAGATTGCCACCGCCGACTGCAGATCCTCCGTTGCATAGACCTCCCCCATAACCTTCTGCAGACAAGAAAGAATTACCGTATCTGTTGTATGCTGAAACAGGTCTTCCACCTGCGTTGTATCTTCTATTTTGATAATTCCATGCTCCTTCATATCGATGGATTATCCTTTTACTGATACCGGTAATCAATGACACGCTTTGTCTTCTTCTCGCTCCGCTGCAGGGTACCAACCGGAACAGCAGTTACCTTCGGAGTCATACCGATACGTGACTTAAAGAGCTCGCGGATATGTAATGCAGTCTTTTCAAAGTCCACACGGCCATCTACCTCTACTGTCAGTATCATAATATCCTTATTATGATCATCATCGTGTGCTATCGTGATATTGTATTCGCTTAAGACACCGTCCACATCCTGCAAGAGCTCCTCTACCTGCTTCGGGAACATATTGACACCACGTACCTTAAACATATCATCACTTCTGCCGCCAATGGTATCAAGACGAGGATAAGAACGTCCACAAGAGCATTTCTCCGGAATAATCCTGGACAGATCATGGGTACGGAAGCGAAGCAGAGGTGCTCCCTCTTTCACCAGCGTCGTAATAACAATTTCGCCGGTTTCACCATCCGGCACAGGCTCACCGGTCTCGGGATTGATAATTTCAATATACACATAATCATCCCAATAATGAATACCCTGCTCCTTCTCGCAGGTGATGCCGATACCGGGACCGTAGATCTCGGTCAGACCATAGATATCATAGAGCTCAACTCCAAGCTCCTTACGGATATATTCACGCATCTTTTTACTCCAGCGTTCTGATCCGAATACCCCCTTTTTCAGGTGAATCTGATCCCGAAGACCACGTTTATTGATTTCTTCAGCAAGCAGCAGTGCATAAGAAGAGGTTGCTGTCAGCACGGTTGTTTTCAGATCCATCATCATCTGAAGCTGCTTATCGGTATTACCGGGACCCATCGGAACAGTCATTGCACCAAGCTTCTCTGCGCCGAGCTGAAAGCCGATACCTGCAGTCCACAAGCCGTAGGCCGGAGTAATCTGGATCCGGTCCTTATTCGTAATTCCCGCTGTTTCGTAACAACGGGCAAACATAATTGCCCAGTCGTCCACATCCTTGGCCGTATAAGGAATAATAACCGGCTTTCCTGTCGTTCCCGATGAAGAATGGATTCTCACAACCTCCTCCTCCGGAACCGCCTGGATCCCCAGCGGGTACGCATTTCTCAGGTCATCCTTGCTTGAAAAGGGAAGCTTCTCAAAATCCTCCTGGGAGCTTACTCCGGAAATCCCAGCCTTACGGTATACCTCACCATAAAAGCTGCCGGACTTCAAAAGACGCTTTACCTGCGCATCAACCTGTTGTAACTGCTTCTCATTTAACTTCATTGTCTGTTCCTGCCTCCTCACCAATATGAAATGCCTTTTTATTCAATTCAAGGAACTGCGGTTTGATCTGCTGTTCCATTTCTTCCAACAAAATTTCTGCGGGAATCTCCAGTCTTCCACTCGCTGCAAGTGCACCCAGTACGATGATGTTAAAGCACCTTGCAGAACCTGCCTTTTCCAGAAGAGAAGCCCCATCCAATATCACGCAGTCCGTTTTCTTTTTCAGGTAGGCAATCATTTCCCTGCCATCATAACCGGTCTCCTGAAGGGCTTCCGTGGTCGGCTTTACCGGTGTGCTGTTCACAATGACTACACCATCCTTTTTCAGGTAAGGAAGATTCCGGACGGCCTCTGCCGGCTCAAATGCAATAAGGATGTCGGCATTACCACGCGGAATCAACGGAGAAGATGCCCGCTCGCCAATGCGGATATGACTGGTTACAGAACCGCCACGCTGCGCCATTCCAATCGTTTCTGCCGAATGAACGACATTTCCGCATCTCATGGCTGCAGAAGCAATGAGCTTGGATGCCAGTACGGTTCCCTGTCCGCCTACGCCGCACAATAAGATATCTTTATTCATGGCACGCACCTCCAATCGCATGAACCGGACAAATCTGACTGCATAATCCGCAGCCGGTACATAATCCTTCTTCAATCGTCACCTGACCATCCTTCACTACGATAGCGGGGCAGCCGATTTCACGAATACATTTCTTACATCCGATACAGGACTCTCCGATCTTCATCCTCCCCTGTGGCTTCGTAATCGCCACACAGGGGGATTTGAAAATAATAGCCTTCACACCCGGCAGAGCCGCACATTCCCGAACGGTCTCCACAGACTCCTGCAGATTCAGCGGATCAACGGTTACAACCTTCTGTACACCCATTCCTTCCAGTATCTTCGTAATGCTGACCTTCGCCACAACATCACCCATCATATTTCTTCCGGTTCCCGGATGCGGCTGATGGCCGGTCATTGCCGTCGTCGAATTATCCAGTACACACAGGATCATATCCGCTTCATTATACAAGGCATTCACAACTCCTGTCATACCGGATGCAAAAAAGGTAGAGTCACCGATAAATGCAAAGCAGACGGCCTCTTTATCCCCCCAGTGAAAGCCCTGTGCCATGGTAACACCGGCTCCCATACAAAGACAGGTATCCACCATATCAAGCGGCATGGCATTTCCAAGCGTATAGCAGCCAATATCACCGCAGAAATAACTCTTCCTGCCCTCCATTGCCTTCTTTACCGCATAAAAGGAAGCCCTGTGGGGACATCCTGCACATAGCACGGGCGGTCTTACCGGAAGTGACGGGCTGTCGGATAAATCCATCTGTTCTGTTATCATATCAATTCCAAGGAAATCCCCTAACGTTTTCCGCAGGGAATCTGTGGAGTTCTCCCCGCTTGATGCAATGTGCCCGGTAAGCTTTCCATATACCTTGACCGGAAGCTGATGCTTACCGATCAGCTTTAACAATGCACTCTCTATGTATGGACTGAGCTCCTCCACGCAGAGAACCTCTTCCACTCCCTCTAAGCAGGAAAGAACAAAGCGTTCCGGGAACGGGTACGGCGTTGCAATCTTGCAGAAACGTACCTCCGGATATTCCTGTAGGCACTCCTTCGCGTAAGCATAGCTGACACCGGATGCAAAAACAGCCTTTCTGCCGCTTCCCTGTATACTATTCATAGAGTAGGAAGAGAAGTCTTCTCCAATCTTTGGGTTCCGCTCTTCGATCATGGCATGATTTAAAAAGGAAAGACGCGGGAAAATGACCCACTTCTTAGAGTCTTTCACAAAGCCTTCATATTCCTTACCTGTCCGGTTTTCGGGAACTTCCACAGAAGCATACGCATGACAGACACGTGTGGTCGGGCGGAACAAAACCGGTGTCTTATATTTTTCTGAATAAATAAATGCATCCTGAATCATCTGATAGGCTTCTTCCGGTGAAGCCGGATCGAAAACCGGTATCCGGCAGAACTCCGCAAACATTCTGGTATCCTGCTCGGTCTGTGAGGAAATCGGGCCCGGATCATCTGCAGATACAATGACCATTCCTCCCTTAACTCCGACATACGCAAGAGACATAAGCGGATCCGAGGCAACATTTAGCCCGACCTGTTTCATCGTAACCAATGTACGTGCTCCGGAATAGGATGCACTTGCTGCCACTTCCATGGCTGACTTTTCATTCACGGACCATTCAATATGAACGCTTCCATCGGAATACTTCTGAATATTTTCGAGAATTTCAGAAGAAGGGGTTCCGGGATATCCTGTCACCAGATTTACCCCTGCTGACAACGCTCCTAATGCAATGGCTCCGTTTCCCATAACATATTCTTTTTTCATTTGCTGTTCTCCATCAGGATCTATAAAGTATTAAAATTAATTGTAGTATATTTCTGCGCTTTCTTCAATATTGATCCCTGGATTTTACAGCAATTACGGTAAATGACGTTACGATTCACACAGCAGCCGGACGGTATCTCCTTTTTTGAATTCTCTTGTGGAGGACAGCACAATTTTATCGCTCTGATCAAGGGATTCGGCCTCAATGGAAACCCAGGAATCATTCTTGTCGATGATCTTCACGGAAACCTGCCGGATATAATATTCATTTCCAAGGATTCCTTCCCGTTCGCCCACGACATAGACAAAACTATTATTCTGCTCGGTGGTAACGGCAAGTGGTGAGACACATTTGGACTGCCTGGTGCCCCTGCCCGAAACCTGAACTGTTCCGGACTGTCCCGGGATTCCGGTATCGTCGGGAAGCGGCAGATACAGTACATAGCTTCCGTTTTCCTCTGTTACATATTCTACTTTTGTCTCAAGCTCCCGATTTCCAAGCTTTACAGATACCGGATCACCAAGATCAATGTACTTTTTCTGTTCCCTGGTTAACGCGACCTTCAACTGACACGGCTCCGTTTCATCTGCCAGCAGGAAAATAGCCGTATCCCCGGTTCGGGCACCTGCTTCTGTAAGGATTCTCGTAACCACACCACCCTCGCTGGCAATGATTTCTCCATTCTTTTCCCGGATGTCTTCATATCTGTTCAGATCCTGCCGTAGCGCTTCCTTCTCCATCCGGCAGACTTCCAGTGTTGAGGTCTCTTCCTCCGGAAGCGTCAGATCCTCCATTTTCCGCTCCAGACTCTTATTGTCCGCATCACGCTGTGCCATCGCATCCGACTCTGCATACGCTGACTGCTGGATGCTCTGCTCCAAAGCAATCTGTTCTTCTTCCGAGAGTCCGTTTTCCTGCGCACGCTCTAACATTTCTTTCGCCTGCACATAGCTTTCTGTGGCTCTCCCGACCTTCGTATCTCCGATTCTTGTCTGAAGCTCATAATCCTCCTGCGCCCGGGTCAGCTCCAGTTCCTTCTTCTGCTTTGCCAGCTCTTCATTTTGAAGAATGGACACAATCTGCGCATCCAGCTTTTCTATTTCACTTTCCTTGCCGGAAATAATGGTATCCAGATCCTCCAGATCAATCCGGCACAAAAGCTCACCGGCTTCCACCCGGTCCCCCACCTGTACCGGAATCTGCCGGATCCGCAGCCCGCTTACGGTATTTACCGGAATCTCATTTCCTGCCACAACAAGTCCCTCTTCCTCAAAGCCATGCTCGATGTACTTTTCCTGCACGGTGGTGGTTTCCACAAGTGGCAGATAATAGGCATACACGCTCCTTGAAATAATCGTAAGCGCCAGCATAACCAGTAGGAAAACCGCCAGACCTATCATCCATTTTTTCTTTTTGTTTCCCATTTCCCACTCCATTCTTCATTGCTACCATTTCCTCATCCCGGTAACAAGCTCCAGCCTCCTTTAAGACTTTGCTTCGTAAAAGAAGCTTGTAAATCTCAAACATATTTCTTCCTTATCCTTTAAGTCCCGAATAGATAATTCCCTGTTCCAGATGATCCTGTCCCAAGGCAAACACAAACACCGCCGGAATCAGCATCATCACTGATGCACAGAATGCAAAGCCTGCCTGTGAAAGCGTAATCTGCGGCAGATACAGGGACAATGGCCATAAGGAGGCATCCTTCAGAAAGGCCATCGGCTGTTCCATTAAATTCCAGTATTCCAGAAATCCAAGCACCATTGCGGACAACAGCCCCCCTTTTCCGATGGGAAGCCCTAATTTCCAGAACAGCGCCCATTCTCCTGCCCCGTCGATCCTTGCTGCTTCCAGTAATTCTGCCGGAATTTCACGGAAGCCTCCATAACACAAAAACACCGGGAGCGTCGAAAAAAGTGACGGCATAATGACGGCATAATAGGTGTTCAACAGTTTCAACCTATTCAATGCCAGATAGCTTGAAAGCATCGTCACCTGAAAAGGAATCAGCATCAGCACCACATACAGCGAAAATAAAAGCCGGCTGCCCCTTGTCTCATAAACGGCAAAGCCCCATGCCGCCGGAACCCCGACAAGAACCTGTCCCAGAAGAATCATTCCTACCATAAACACCGAATTCCAGAACAGGACATAAAATTCAGGTGAGCGGAACAGGAGCTTTACATAGTTGCTAAAACTTGGATATTCCGGAATAAAACGCCAGCTAATAAACTCCTGCGTTTTCCGGATCAGCGGACCCAAATCCTCCATCATCTCATAGGAATCCGTGATGGCTCCCGAAAGCAGAACCGCCACCGGCAGAATCACCAGAACCGCCGGCAATAAAAGAAGCAGAAGCTTTATTACATATTTCACCCGTTTCACTGATCCCTCCATAACCTTTGCAGCCACACAATCACTACAAATAACACAGCACCGACACACACACTGGCTGCTGCCATCTTGTCAAACTCCAGATTGACATACCAGTTGTTAAACAAATGCTGCAATAAATACATGCTTTCATCCGGATAAGAGCCTGCCACCAAATACGCTTCCCGATAGATCTTGAAGGAATTGAGAAAGGACAGGATCAATATGGTGATAAGACACCCCCGCAGCTGCGGAAAAACCACATAATAAAACCGCTGCCACGATCCGGCGCCATCCACCCATGCTGCTTCCGTCTGTTCCTTTGGCACGGCCAGAATGCCTGCCATCCAGAGCACCATCGTATACCCTGAGTTTTTCCAGATGTAGCTGAAAACCAATACCCAGAAAGCAAGATCACTTCCCAGATAATCATGAAAAATACTGCCCCACAGACCGGTAACCGTACCGATCTGTGAAAGCAGCTTATTCAAAAACCCCTGCGGATAGAATACCATCTTCCATACAAGAACAATCGTCGCTGTCGGCATGGCAAGCGGAAACAGATAAAGCGAACGGATCCACTGTACCCCCTTCATGCCGCATAATAGCCATGCCAGCCAGAATCCCAGCAACAGAAGAAGGGGAATACAGACTCCCGTAAACCGCAGCGTATTCTTAACCGCCAGACAGAACGCCTGATTCTGAAACAGCGTACGGTAATTCTGCAAACCAACCCACTTCTGCGTCACCACGGTAAGAAATGATCTCCGGATCACATCCCCGAATGGCAGGATCATAAACACCATGGTTCCCAGAAAACTCGGGAACAGAAACATCCACAGATGTATCCTGCGGCGCAGCGCCTTATTCTGCCATGTAAAGGGAAATCTGTGACTGCAGTTCATCCCATGCTTCCTCCAACGTTGATGCTCCTTCGAAATAAGCTGTCCCTGCCTGATATACAGCCTCTTCCAGAACCGCATCCTGCACATAGGGCACCGTAACCTCCTCTACCATCCGGTAAAAGGGCTCCAGATCTCCATCCACGGGCCACCAGATCTGCTCCTCGATCATATTCCCTTCCGGATCCGAGCTTGCTGCGTAATACATGGGCTGTCCTTCCACATAATCCTGCGGATTCGGTACAAAAGCCTGTTCCATTGCGGTTTTGCTTACCGGGAAGCCGCCCATGGATTCCAGTATTTCATCTCCAAGGAAATCCGTCAGAAATTCCTTCGAACTGTCTACATTGGCAGAAGATGCATTGATTCCGATCATCAGCTCCGGAATATAAACTTTTCCTGCGGTTCCGCTCATCAGCCTTACCACCGCATCCTCACAGCCTTTATTCTTAGAAAGAGAATAAAGCTCTGCCTGTGTATATGGCGTATCTGCAATTCCTGCCATCATATGCGTGGAACCTCCAATATAGTCCAACGCATTTATATATCCAAACCAGGAGCTGTCCTCATAAGATGAGCCATATTCCTGTTCATACATCGGCAGGATCATCTGGTACTGCTCTACCTTTTCCTCCGATGCCGACGCCATCTGGACGTCATAGATGCGTTTCGTCTGTTCCCAGAATGTAAGAATTGCTTCCCGGTTCAGCGTTCCATCTGCGTTTTTAAAAGAAGGAGCACTTGCAGGCGTGAATTTCCGCATAATTCCCTTTGGTGAATATGTGGAGAGCACATCACCCGGAACAGCCATCGACAATGCTTCCACCGCATCTGCCATGGACTTCAGATCATTCATCTCATTGGCATAAGCGCCTTTTGCTGCGACCACCGGGAATTGAACCTGTAAAGGAATCACATACTGCTTTTCATCCTTTTTCAGCCCGTCTACCAGATTTTCATAAAGCAGTATTTTCGTGCTGAGTTCCTGCGTGAAATCCGTAAGATCCAGCAGAAGTCCTTTTTCCACAAAGGAATCCATCGGCAAGCCATCCATAATCAGTACGTCCGGTCCATCACCGCTTAAAACCTCCGTATTCAGGTTCTTAATCGCATCCTCCTTCGTCACGGAACTGTTCTGCGGCATTCCCACTTCATAATTCACATATACATCCGGATGCTTCGACTGATAAGTGGAAATAGCACTTAACAGGGCATCTTCTTCCTCCAGACTATAAATAGTAATCTCCTTTTCCGGTACGGAAGGAATCGTTGCATCGTAGGTAAAACGAATGAGTTTACCCATACTGCTGAGCATTAAGAATTCATGATCCGGAAGTGCCACCATGCCGCTATACCAGTAATTCGGATTACTTAAGACAGAAAGTCCGCCATTAATTACCTCCTCCATGGTGCTCCCACCGATTACATGACGGTGAAGTCCGGATTTCCCTGCCACATAAAAGGCATCATCATTTCCCCAGAAATAAAACACCTGAAAACTGCTGTAACCATTGCGGGATACACCCGGATAGTTTTCCTGCATAAACTGATCCAGCACCGCATCTTCCACATACTCCTTCTGATCCAGATCATAAATTTTCACGCCCGTCCCATCATCCGGATAAAATGCCAGCAGATTATTATGAATCTGAAAGTTACTAAATCTTCCATCTGCTGTAAGAACCTTTGTGACAGTCTGATCTTCTTTCACCTCATAAATATTTGCTCCATAATCTGCCAAAAATACTTTTCCGTTGTCAGAAACACGCACCTGACAGGGCTGCTCTCCCGATTCCAGTGATAACTTATCAAAAATCTGTGCACTTCCTTCCTTGGGGAAATGCATGAGCTGTGGATTCCACTCATCCTCATTTACAGAGTGATCTCCGACTGCCCACAGGGATCCATCCTCTGCCATATCCATCGAGATAAAATAAATTGGGGATTGATCCACGACTTCCTCCAAGGAAGGAAGTTCGTAAGGATTCCAGTTTTCTCCCTGATCTGTGGACTCATAAACAGCCCCCGGCGCATCACACAAATATAAGGTTCCGTCTTTCGTAAGCCTGAGTCCTGCCGCAGATCTGCAGATATCGGAAAGATCCGTTTCTGCTTCCACGTACCGTCCCATTCCTTTATTTGCTTCATCCACTGTCTGATTCGTTTTAGCAGAAGAATCTTCTTCTGCCGTACCTGCTGCCTGACCGGATCCACATCCGGTCAGCAGAAGTACTCCTGCTAAAACCAAAGCCAAATGTTTTATTTTCATGTTTTCATTCCTTTCCTGTCTTTTCCATTGCAATTTCAGATCTGACTGCTTTATCATAACAGGGGTTTCTCTAAACATTCTCTAAGAAAATTAGGAAAATCTTAGAGATTTCTTAAAGATTTCGGGTGTATACTGATCTATACTGTAAAAACAGATCAGAAATAGGGGAAAGATTATGCGTATTTTACTGGCAGAGGATGACCGGATGCTGAACCGGGCCTTGTGTTATCAATTAGAAAATCTGGACTTTCAGGTGGATAGCTGTCTGGACGGAGAAGATGCCCTGTTTTATGGGGAACAGAATATTTATGATGTCATTTTGCTGGATCGGATGCTTCCCGGAATGGAAGGAACGGAAATTCTGACTGCCCTGCGTGCCAAAGGAATCAGCACTCCCATCATTATGATTACTGCACTTGGAACCTTATCGGACAAGGTAAAAGGACTGGATCTGGGGGCAGACGATTATCTGGTGAAGCCCTTCGCCTTTGAAGAGCTGATGGCTCGGATCCGCTGCGTCACACGCCGTTCCCCGATCCTCACACCTTCCGATCCATCGAAAGTATGCTTAGAGGATCTTACCTTATTTATAGAAGAAAAGCGCCTAATGGGACCTGCCGGGCAGTGCACGCTTTCACAGCGGGAAGCCGTCCTGACCGAAGTTCTGCTGCGCGCAGGTTTAAATACACCAATGCCCCGTACCACCTTATTATTAAAGGTATGGGGACCGGACAACGATATTGAAGACGGAAACCTGGATAACTATATTCACTTTCTACGCCGCCGTTTCCGGCAGCTTGAAAGTACATTGCAGATTAAAACCCTGCGTGGAACCGGCTACTGCCTGACCAAAGCCGGTGAAAGGAACTGACACTGCCATGATTTTACAGAAAGTACATTTAAAGCTTACCCTGCTGTGCACCGGAATTACCGCCTTTATTATGCTGGTGATGTCCCTAATCTACCTGCATCTGTCGGAAACACAGCTTTTTCAGAATGAACTGTATTCCTTTGAGAATGATTTACATACGATGGAAACCAATCTCGAACAACAGTCTATCATCTCCATGGAATGGATCGCCAAGATGGAAGCTTACGAGAATTATCAGTTATTCCTGTTTGATAACGGGACTCCCTTTCTCTATAACCAGCTTCACGATACCCCGCAAAACCAGAAGCTTCTTAAGAAAGCACAGGAGGCCGCAGAAGAACTGGAGCTTCCCACAAAAAAATCCTCTGCGGTTTTAAACCGGATGGACTCCGTACTCTTAAATGCTTCCCGCCAGGAAAACGATTTAATCGGTATGGTCTATTCGACAGGAAACGACAGTTCCCTGCAGATTTTTGTCTTCTCTTCGCTTTCCCACCTACATTACCAGTACATAGAACAGAGGATTTTCTTCGTGTTGATTACCGTATCGGCAACCTTGCTTTTGTTTGCCTTTTCCTATTTCTTTACGAAAAGGCTATTAAAGCCCATTGCCGAAAATCAGGAAAAGCAGCTTCAATTCGTTGCTTCTGCCTCTCATGAGCTCCGCACACCGTTGGCTGTCATCCTGTCCAGTGCCGAATGCTGTGAATATGGGGCTTCTTCCGACCAGCAATCTTTCCTGCGGACCATCGGGGAGGAAGGAAAACGGATGTCACACCTGATTGACGAAATGCTCTACCTTTCCCAATCCCGCGACCAGCAGATGCGGATTCACCTGGAACAGGTAGAACTGGACACTCTGTGTCTGAAGGGCTTTGAATCCTTTGAACCGCTGGCTGCCAGACAGGGACTTACACTTTCGCTGGATCTCCCGGAGCATCCTATTCCTTCTGTAACCGGTGATGAAGAAAAGCTTATGCAGCTATTAAGCATCTTATTAAGCAATGCCCTAAGCTACACCCCAAAGGGTGGAAGCATCACCATCCGGCTGAAAACACAGGGAAGAGCCCATCTGCTTTCTGTAGAAGACACTGGAATTGGAATCACCAAAGAAGATCAGCCTCATATTTTTGACCGTTTTTATCGGACAGAAAAATCCCGAAGCACCAAGGGGCACTTCGGGTTAGGTTTATCGATTGCTTATGAAATTGTGACCGCCCATGGCGGCAAAATCGAGGTAGAAGATAATACTCCAAACGGAAGCATCTTTACCGTTACTTTATAAAGAATTCTTCTGAAGCTCCCGCATAACAAGCAGTTCACGGACTACCCAGGGAGCTTGGGAAAGCTCCTTCACGTTTTCGTTACGGGCAATCATGTCTGCAAGAGGAAGCCAGCAGACCTTCGTTCCCGCCTCTCCCTCATAAAAGTTTTCAATGGCATATCCGGATGCATCCGCTGCTTCCTTAGAATCTCTGATATCTTCCACCTCACAGAAGTAATAATAGGAATCCATAACAAGAACTTCTTCTGCCTGCCGTTTTGTCTTCTCATGCACCAGAAAGCCTTCCCGGATGCTGTCAGGCTTTACATGACAGCCTGTTTCTTCTAAGACCTCCCGCGTCAGTGTGCCGAACAGGAACTCTCCCTGTTCCATACCGCCGCCCGGGAACTTACAGTCTCCCTGCTTCCCCAGAATCACCAGATATTTTCCATTCTGGCGGATAATGCCCCGGACTGCCGTGCGTCCCATGAAGCTTCCGTCATCGATACCCTCCGGTAAGTTCAATGTCAGTTCCTGCATGCTTCTTCCTCCATTCCTGATTTATCTTGTCTTTCTTACTTATATGGTCTTTCCTCTATGAATCATGTTTATTAACATTCATCCTGCTTCTATGCATTCTCAACAGAATATCTGCTTTTTGCTGGTTAACTATCATTTTCTCATCTTAATTAGCAGCTATTTCTTTATCATAACTCCAGGTCATGCCCCGATCATCGGAGTGATACAGGCCATGACAGAAGCCGTCCTGATTATAATAATCTCCATCGGCTCCCTGACCGGCTTCCATATAGAGGATGCCCTCCTCCTCCCATACCTTTTCCGGCATGACGAACGGATTATAATAGGTTCCATCAGAAAGCTTTATTTTTGCTGACGGATAGGAAATCTCCCGGAAGGTTTTTCCTCCGTCTGCGGTCCGGTAAAAGGCTCCCTTAGCGCCTCCGCTATAGGAAAGACACGAAAATCCTGTCTTGCCATCATCAAGGAAATGAATCCACTTCGCTGCGCCGCCCATTCCAAGGTAGGGATCAGAATTCACAACTTCTGCAGTCTTTCCGTCGGCCTGTACGAGAAGAAGCACATAATAGCGGCTTCCCGCCGCCTGATCGACCGGAACCATCCGGTATTCACTTCCGTCTGCCAGCGTATCCACGGCATCTGCGTCATAGGTCAGATATAGATCCAGATATTCCTGGCTGACCTGCGTATCATTTCCGGCTGTCTCATTTATCTCCGCTTTTGCGCTTCTTTCGGCTTCCTGCAGGGTCAACTCCTCAACATAGAGATACAGATCATTATAAAGGGCCGTCATATCACCGCTTTCCATATAGGAAGAAAGGGCAAAGGAATATCGTTTTTCTCCAACAGAAAACCAGATCGTATCCCGGGACAGATCCGGATAATTCTGTGCCAGATCACACATATCCCGGCAGAACTTTTCAATCTCTGCCTCCTCACGATAGACACCGCCTACGATAAGCTGCTTCGTGTCCGGATCTCCGTCCGCAACCTCATAATAAACATAACGGTTATGTTGTACGGAAAATCCTTTGGTTGCCTCATCTTCCACAACTTCTACCCGGGGCTCTGTATTCTGTGTAACGCCGGTATTCTGTGCAGCTTCGGTATTCTCTGCTTCTTCCTCCTCCGTACCGGTCTCATCCATTTCCTGATCCCGGGAAGGCGCCAGTGTATCATTGATATTTTCCTGTATGCGGTCCCTGGACAGGTAAATACTGCCGCCAATCAGCAGCAGAATTCCTGCCAGAATCGCAAACACAAGAATTAATGATCTATTTACTTTTGTATCCTTATTCTCCTGATCTGACATTTCAGTAACCTTTCGAGACTCTGATACCGTCTACCGTCCCTGCTTCCAGCAGAAATTGCGGAACTCTGCCCAGTTTTCCTGTTCATCTACCGCGTATAAGCCCATGACAACACCGGTAAAGCCTCCGGCGACCTCTGAGGAGAGATATTTTGCCTGTGCCTTTCCAAGGAATACTTCTTTCGTTCCATCCATTACATAGAACTCATAGCTCTCTTCTTTGGTTACTGCCTTAAGCTGCACAGCCTGCTGTTCTGCATCTGCAGCCGGATCAAAAACATATTCGCCCGCAACCATAATGGCATCCCCGACATGGAAGCGAAGCACTGCCTTGATACCCTCTGCGCTGACGCTTCGGAAAAGATCATAATGCTGCTGTTCATCCATATAGAAGGTTACGCCGGCTTCCTGTGCTGTTCCGGATATGGAAACCGTAAGCTCACTGTCAAATTCGGACTGCCGTACACCAACGAAAGTCGGGGTATCTGCTTCTTCCAGAGTAACCTTTGTTCCTTTCAGACGGAACTGTTCTGCCGCACATTCATAATTTTCTTTATGATAGTCTCTTAAGTAAATCCATCTTGGACTTTCAAATCCGGGAACCTGATTCCAACTATCCTTTTCAAAAGAAATGCTGTAATCCTGTTTCTGTTCGCCTTCAATCGGAAGCTCCATGCAGTCGGTGACGATTCCGGTATGTGCATGTGCTTCTTCCCCTGCCGTAAACCAGCCATCCTTGTTAAAGTAAGCCGGTGTAAGATATACTTCACGTCCAAGCTGGTGATACGCCTGCCAGATTCCAAGCTGTCTGAAACCAAGACAGACGATGTAATAATTCCCGTTTCTGTCCTGAATCAGATCTCCATGACCGACTCCCTGGATTCTGCTTAAATTTCCGCCCAGGTTACGGTTCGTAACAACCGGATTTCCCGCATAATTCTCAAATGGTCCAAACGGCTCTTTCGAACGAGCATAGGTAATCATGTGTCCATATTCCGTGCCGCCCTCTGCAGCCATCAGATAATACCAGTCTCCAATATGATACAAATGGGGAGATTCCAGAAAACGGCCTCCGTTTCCGCTCCAGATCTGAATGGATTCTGTCAGCTTTTCGCCGGTTTCCACATTGATCTCACACTGGAAAACAGCCGGATTCCCCTGCTCATCATTCCCGTTGCTGGTAAAGTATACCTTTCCATCATCAAACAAAAGAGAAGGATCGATACCTCCCTGATCAACGAAGATGGCTTCCGACCAGTCTCCGGTAAGATCTTCCGTCCAGACATAAAAGTTCTTGTTAAATGTATTGTTGTTCGTCACCATATAGAAGCGTCCGTCATGATAACGAAGCGTCGGTGCAAATACACCTCCGGAACTGGGAACTCCATGAAGTTCTACCTGACTTAATTTCGTCAGGCAGTGTCCCACCTGCTTCCAATTCACGAGATCCTCGCTTTCAAAAATCGGAACTCCCGGAAAAAACTGGAAAGAGCTGCAGGCAAGATAATACTTTCCATTGGCTTCACAAACACTGGGATCAGGATAAAATCCCTTTACAATCGGGTTCTGTACTTTCATTCTATCTGTCCTTTCTTGCCGTAACTGTTGTTACTGTTCCATACCTTCACAGTTACTCTTGATGCATATTCATCTTACATCATGGTTCCGGTATCTTCACCGTTATCTCTGTACAATTGCAACGCCGTATTTTTCAAGCGTCAGGGTATCTCCTTTTGCATAAGCCTTACCGGTTAACAGATCGGTTCTGGCTTCTTCCATCACAATTTCCTTTTTCTCCTGCGTATTGTTTAGCAGGAACAGGAATTCTCCGTTCTCATTGTAACGGGCAGTTGCTTCGATTCCTTCCGGAGTCTTTGCGACCGGCTTAATTCCAAGACTTTCACAGATATCTCCAAGATACTTTCTGTAAAATTCTTCATTGGAACGTGCACCCACATAGTAACCCTTACCTTTACCGAAATCGTTTACCGTAAGAACCGGCATACCTGCGTAGAAATCGCTCTCGTAGGAAGCCACTTCCTTTGCGCCGCGCAGATGCATCAGGTCACACAGAAGAGCTGCCGGATACTGCTTTCCTTCATAAACAAAGGAGTTATTCTCTTCCGGAGGAAGTGCATCGGATTCCTCCACCCAGATGCCAAGAATATCTTTCAGTCTGCCCGGATAGCCTCCGAGAGTAACCAGATCGTGATCCTCTACATAACCGCTGAAATAGGTCGTAAGGAAGCTGCCGCCCTGCTGTACATATTCGCGTACCTTCTCATCGAATCCGTCCTTGCACATATAAAGCATCGGTGCCACCACCAGCTTATAGGAAGAAAGATCATCCTCCACACTGACAAAATCCACGGAAATATTCTGCTGGAAGAATGCCCTGTAATAGAAGCTTACTTCCTTCGTATAATTAATCAGCTTACTCGGACCTGCACTTAATTCTGCTGCCCACCAGTTATCCCAGTCAAAGACAATCGCAACATCAGACTTTGCTCTTGCACCAAGCATCACACCCTGCAGCTTATCAAGCTCTACACCAAGTGCGGTAATCTCACGGAATACTCTGGTATCATCCGTTCCCACATGCTCGATCACGCCGCTGTGATACTTTTCGCAGGCACCCATGCTTCTTCTCATCTGGAAGAACATTACAGTGTCTGCGCCATGTGCAACCGCTTCATAGCTCCATAATCTCATTACGCCTGGCCGCTTCAGCTTACAGTAAATGTGCCAGTTGCTGACTCCCGGTGTCTGTTCCATCAGTGCAAAGGGCTTGCCCTGCTTAAGTCCACGCATCAGATCATGGTTCATGGCTGCATCTCCCGGTACAGCATCATATGCCGGATAGTTATCCCAGGAAACAAAGTCCATATCCTTCGCCCACTTCTGATAATCCAGATGCTTATAAGCACCCATGAGGTTCGTGGTAACCGGAATATCCGGTGTGATTCTCTTTAAAACATCCTTTTCGATATTAAAGCATTCCAGCATGCTGTCGGAATTGAAACGATTGTAATCAAGGGAAATTCCCTGGAAGTTCGTACGGATCTGTCCATCCCACAGGAACTCCTCGGAAAGCATGTTACAGGCTACAACATCGTCCCAGTCATACATCGTGTGGCTCCAGAATGCCGTGTTCCATACACGGTTCAGTTCATCAAGGGTACCATACTTCTTCTGCAGCCATACACGGAAGGCTTTTTCACAGTTTTCACAATAGCACCAGCCGCCAAATTCATTGTTAATGTGCCAGGCTACAATATTATCGTAATCCTTATAACGCTCTGCGATCTTTTCCACAAGCGCTGCGGAATACTTACGGTAATTCGGGCTGTTCGGACAGGAATTATGACGTGCGCCGAACTTCCTCTTCATTCCGTTATGCTCTACCCGGAGAATATCCGGATATTTTCTTGCCATCCATGCCGGATGCGCTGCGGTAGAGGTTGCCATGCAGACCTTTAAGCCATTCTCTTTTACAAGCTTCATAATCTTATCCAGCTTGCTGAAATCGTAGGTGCTCTCATCCGGCTGCAATGCTGCCCAGCTGAATACATTTAAGGTCACGACATCAATATGTGCCTTATGAAAAAGCCTCATATCCTCTTCCCAGATCTCCTCCGGCCACTGCTCCGGATTGTAATCTCCACCATATAACATTTTCTGTACTTTCTTACTTTCGATCATTGAAAGATCCTCCTGATATTATTACATATTACGTAACTGTTCAGTACCCCATTCGTAAAACCGCTGCTAACGCGGCTCATGTTTTACTCATGTGGTTACTTCTCCAGAAATCGGAATTCCTTCAGTTTCACTTTGCCCATAAGCTGGATCGTAATTGTCTTTGCCATGGAAATCTCCGGTATCTGTCCTTCCAGTACTGCTTCATAATTGCGGAAGCTTTTTGTCCCCGGTAAAGCCAGAATCTGGTCAACCAGTACGGTCTTGTGATTCTCATCCTCGGAAAGGACCCGAATTCTTGCTTCTTCCAGCACACAGGCTGTGAAGCTGAACTTAACTGCCTGCTTTTTAAACAGAAAATCACGATATACGAGTTCCCCTTTCACTTTTCCATCCGGGGTGCTTTTCACTTCATCCGGTGCCTCTCCCGGCCTGCCCGGAATCAGGCAGGTCTCTCCATGCTCTGCATGTCCAAATGTTCCCTTATGAATAAAGCAGTTCTCATAATCATCATACCGGATGGCCTCTGTCGCAGCGAACGGATCACGCACACCCGCTTTCTGGCCTTTCAGAAGTATTTCCTGCTTCTGACGGATATCCACGGAAGAGGCTCCCACCTCAAACAGATATCCACCATCCTCAAGAAGCATCTGTCCGGAAATGACATCAAAATACCGCAATTCCTCTTTCTTTACGGAAAGAGTCACGGTTCTCGTTTCGCCCGGCGCAAGATCCTTCACACGTACGAAATCCTTTAACTGCCGGATCGGACGCACTACTCTGGAATCCTCTTTATGTACATAGAGCTGAACCACCTCATCTCCCTTAACATCACCTGTGTTCGTAACCGAAAGCCGGACTATGATTTCGTCCTCTTTCTCTTCCGTCTGCATTTCCTCATACCGGAAACCGGTATAAGACAATCCATAACCAAACGGATACAATACCTTTCCATCAAAATACTGATAGGTCCGTTTGCCCTTAATAATATCGTAATCGTTAATATCCGCCAGATCCTCATCCTTCCGGTACCAGGTCATGGGAAGGCGTGCCGCCGGATTTACCCGTCCGCTCAGTACTGCCGCAATACCGTTTCCAAGCTCCTGCGAGCCGGATGCCGTGTACACGATGGCCTTTGCCCTGTTTTGAAGCTCCACAATAGAATACGGATAATTGGTGACCAGAACAATGACTGCATCCGGATTGACTTCCAGTACCTCATCTGCCAGCCGTTGCTGTGCAGGCGGAAGAGCAAGTGTCGTACGGTCAATTTCCTCCTTACTGTTAATGACCGGATTGGAACCCAGTACAACGATGGCTTTCCCTGCCTTTTCTACCAGTCGCAGTACCTCTTTTGAACCATCCTCGATAATCTCCATCCGGAAACGCACCGGCTCACCTTCGGATACGGCATGGGAAACAAGTCCAAGCTTCTCATCATCTCCCTCACCAACTGCCACATCACCATTTTTAATTACCGCAAGATAGCCGTCCTTATCTGCCGTCACCTGCCGTCCGTTCCAGCTGTTTAACAGGTAAGAGCCATCCGGCTGTTCCTGAAAATCCCACTGCTCCCGGATAAACCAGTGAAAAGCCTCCTTCGAAGAAGCGGTAATGAGATACGATCCCTCTTCCAGAAGCACAAAGCGGTCATTGCTCATCGCCTGTAAGGTCGTATTTCCGCATCCCCAGTCGGTATAGAGGAAGGTTTCTGCCTGTTCCTTTTCTCCCAGATACAGGCGGTTATCTGCATCCAGTGCCACATATTTTCCATCTACGGATAACTGAATCTTTGACAATCCACTGTGACAGGTCACCTCTGCCTCCGGAAATTCCCTGCGGATTCCCTCTACCGGTGTTACCGCATAGGGAGGAACTCCTGAATACCAGTCCTTGTACCAGACATCTGCAAGCGGTCCCACTACGGCAATTGTCTCAGGCATTTTAGTCTGAGGCTTGTCCCTGCCAACGGAATCCTGCAGCTCCGGCTCCTCTGCGTCCTTTTTCCACGGAAGAATCCCTTCATTCTTTAACAGTACCACCGACTCCTCTGCCATTTTACGGCAGATCTTCTGATGTTCGGTGCTGTTTACGTATTCTTCTCCCATTTCGCTGTAGGGACAATCCCCGTTTCCATCAAACAATCCAAGATGAATCCTTGTCCGGAATGAATTACGCAGGGCACGGTCAATATCCTCCTCTGTAATCAGCCCCTGCTCATAAGCATCCTTCGCTGCCCGGTATATCACCTCCGGATCATCCGTGAACGCATCAATTCCTGCCTTCAGACCATACGCAAGGGATTCGGCATGTGTGGCAAAATAATGATGAAACTGTACCGTCTGCTGGAAATCTCCACCATCACAGACCACATGTCCGGGAAGCTTCCACTCATCCTTTAAAAGATCCTGTACCTCATGGTTAACCACCGCAGGAACACCATTAATCTCATTATAGGAAGTCATCACGGCTTCTGCACCGCCCTCTGTAATTGCCTTGCGGAACGGCTCCAGATAATATTCATGCTTATTTCTTTCATCAATGGAGGAAGATACGGAAACACGATCCTTCTCCACATTATTCGCATAAAAGTGCTTCAGAGTTGCCGCACACCGGATATAAAAAGGATCGTCTCCTTTCATTCCCTGAATATACGCAGATGCCATCTTTCCTGTAAGGCACGGATCCTCTCCGTACGCCTCTTCCGTTCTGCCCCATCGCGGATCACGCTCCATATCAATGGTCGGCGCCCAGCGGCAAAGACTTCCCCCGTTGTTTCTCTTATATAATGCCCTTGCCTCCTCACCTGTCACACGTCCACATTCATGAATCAACTCCGTATCAAAGCTGCCGCTCATACCGATCGGCTGCGTAAAGGATGTGGTCGGCTCCGGCTCTCCTGCGTCAAACGCCTGATCATGACGCGCCTGAATGCCATGTGCCGCTTCACCTCCCACGAAGGAAGCCTTAATTCCCAGCCGGTCAATATCCGGAATACCGGTTGTCAGGCAATGAAGCTTTTCCTCCAGCGTCAATTCCGAAACAACCGCATCCAGCCGCTCTTCTACGGACAGTGCGTTGTTCCATAAAGCAAAATCCTTACCTGTACCCATTGCAATACCCTCCTTATGTCATTCTCTTCCGTTATTTATTCATTTACAATGTTTCTGCTCTCTCCCTTTATAAATGCCTCAATATTCCTGCAGGTTTCGCTCACACAGCGGTTTCTGGCCTCCACACTCGCCCATGCAAGATGCGGTGTGATAAACAGCTTCCTGCTGTCCATAATCTTGCTTAACGGATTACTTACCTTCATCGGCTCCGTACTTGTGACATCCAGGCCCGCTGCCTGAATTTCCCCGTTTACTAGCGCATCATGCAGATCCTGATCGTTCACAACCGGTCCTCTCGCCACATTAATCAGAATTGCCGATTTCTTCATCTTCGCAAGTGCATCCTTATTAATCAGATTTCTGGTAAGGTCACTTAACGGGCAGTGCAGTGATAAAACATCGGATTCCCTTAATAAGGTATCAAAATCCACCTGCTCATAATCCGTACAGTTACTCTTGCCGGTCACCGAATGGAAGATCACGCGGCATCCAAACGCACTGGCAATCTGTGCAACCTTGCGTCCGATATTTCCCATGCCGATGATACCCCAGGTCTTTCCCGCCAGCTCAAAAAAAGACTCATCAAAGTTTGAAAAACGGCTCTGGGAAGCATACGCACCGGACTTCACATATTCATCATAATGACGAAGCTTTTCCAGCACATAAAGGCAAAGTGCAAAGGTATGCTGCGCTACCGCATCCGTCGAATAATTACGGACGTTCGCTACCTTAATACCGTGCTTACTGCAATACGCAAGATCCACGTTGTCATAGCCTGTCGCAAACTCGCAGATCAGCTTTACATTCTTTGCCCCCTGCAGGGTCTTTTCCGTTAACGGAGCCTTGTTTCCAACCACAACGTCCGCATCCTCAATCCGTTCGATCACTTCCTCCTCGGTCACTGTATTCGGATAGGTAATCACTTCACCAAACCGGCTGAAGCCCTCCATCGATATATCAAGCCCTACACTGTTCCGTTCCAGTATCACAATCTTCATATACATTCTCCATCCCATATCCATAATATCGGAATTCTCCTCCTGTTATACCCCTCCCAAAAGGAAAATCAGCATATAAAAGCATATAAATAAGAGAGGATGAAATCCTCTCTTATTATAAAGAAATTCTATTCTTTTGTCATCTCTTTTCGATCATCAGATCCATTCCAAGGATATGAATAAGCTGTATTGTTTTCTCTATTTCTGCCGTCGGCTTTCCCCGCTCCAACTGTGAAATGAAAGTAATACTTAAGCCTGTATACTCGGAAAGATATTTCTGTGTATAACCCAATTCTTTTCTTCGCTCTCTGATCGATTGTCCCAATGATTTTGAATCCGTAATCTTCATAACTTTCCCTTTTAATTTAGTCGTACGACTTATTTTTTAAATTTGCCTTAAAATAAAGCCGTACGACTTTATTTTCTTAAATGTTATATAAAAATATGTCGTACGACTTTATTTATTAATTATATTCTACATTCTGTTTTCGTGTCAAATCGAATTTATAATATTTAACAAAAATGATCCTATTCCGTTGAAAGATACACCTTCTGATTCAGCATTTTTAACAGCTTATACAACGGCTTTCCAAGCATCAGCATCAGTACAAAATTCCCGATACAATGCACCACATCCCAGGGCAGTCCGCTAATCCAGTAGGCAAGCGCATACTTCGGATCCACAAACAGATAAACCAATGCAAACAGTGATCCAAAGATCAGTCCAAAGCTTCCGGACACAATTGCCCAGATCAGAAATTCTTCGTTGATCAGCTTTTTCAGCAGCATCGTAATCACACATAACAGCGGCCAGACATAAAGATAAGAAAACCACCAGGTACCAAAGCCCCACTGGATCAGCTCAAACAGATTAAAAACTGTCACAATCAGCATCGCTTCCCAGCCGAATACCAGCGAATACAGAATAACCAGTAAGGATACCAGTTCAATGTTCGGCAAGAACTCCAAGACCACCTTAGACACATAAAGGATAGCACTTAAAAGCGCTATCCTTGTCATTCTCTGTATGCTCATCCTACCATCCCTGCTTTAAGGTAAAGTTGTAAGTATCACCATCCTGAAGAGGAATTTCATCCGCACCGGTCACTGCTGCTTCTCCATTTACGGAAATACACCACCAGTACTGATTATCGAGATCTTCCTTCATACCATCAAAACCCGTAACATAAATGCCATAATCCGACTCCTGATATTCACAGCCTTCAAAGGTTCTTAAGAATTCTCCAAGAAATTCCGCATCTGACTTACAATCCGCAGTCTGATCATAGCCATCTCTCTCTGATACAATCTGTACCTTGAAATTCTTCACTCCGGCTGTGGTACTTTTCTGATTCAGTACAACGGCAACAATCGCAGCCACTGCCACTACCGCTACAAATACTGAGATCAGAGTAATCTTTTTCTTCTTACTCATTTTCGTTCTCCTTCGATCGATTCATTCGTCTACCGGGTTTTCATTTTATCAGTAACACAAAAGATTATCAAGTATTTTCCAATGATCAGCCGAATATTTACAGCATCTCCGTAAGCTTCTCTTTACCGACATATCCAACAGATGTTCCGGATACCTGTCCATTCTTAAATACCAGTACGGTAGGCACACTCATCACGCGGTACTGCTGTGCAAGTCCCATTTCATCATCCACATTCACTTTGCAGATTTTCGCCTTTCCCTCATATTCCTTCGCAATCTCATCAATTACAGGTGAAAGCATCTTGCATGGTCCGCACCATTCTGCATAAAAATCTACTAAAACAGGAATCTCGGACTGCAATACTTCCTGTTCAAAATTAGCTGATGTTAAATTGATCTCTGTCATGATTCTGACTCCTTTCCTCTTAGGTTCAGTTTTTCCGTTACATCATTATTTATGCACATTTTTCCTGTATTGTCCATAAGGAAAATGAGTACCACTACAAGAACTATCCCATAGTGATACTCATCTGTACCTGACCTGTTTATTAACTTAAAAGTTAAATATTCAGCAGCTCACTGTAAACCTTCAGTGCTCCATCGGTATCATGTGCAAGCACTCTCTTTGCAAGCACCTTACCCAGCTGTACACCTTCCTGATCGAAGCTGTTGATGTTCCATACAAAGCCCTGGAACATTACCTTGTTCTCGAAGTGTGCAAGCAGTGCACCCAAAGCAGCCGGTGTCAATTCCTCACCGATAATAATACTGGACGGACGGCCGCCTTCGAAATTCTTGTTGCGGTTCTCATCTTCCTTACCACATGCAAATGCAACGATCTGCGCTGCTACGTTTGCACAAAGCTTCTGCTGGCTGGTGCTGTCCTGAATAACAACATCCGTGCCAATCTGGCTGTTCTTAAATCCGATGAACTGTAACGGTACAATATCGGTTCCCTGATGTAATAACTGATAGAAGGAATGCTGTCCGTTGGTTCCCGGTTCACCGAAGATGATCGGTCCTGTTACATAATCAACCGGCTCACCGAAACGGTTTACGGACTTACCATTGGATTCCATATCAAGCTGCTGTAAATGAGCAGGGAAACGGCTCAGTGCCTGAGAATAAGGAAGAACTGCGGTTGCAGGATATCCCAGTACGTTACGCTCATAAACACCGATTAATGCATCCAGCATTTCCGGATTCTTCATAAGCTCCCTGTTTGCAGAAAGCTTATCTACTTCTGCTGCACCATCTAAGAACTGTGCAAATACTTCCGGTCCGAATGCCAGAGACAGAACCGCGCCGCCTACTGCGGAGGAAGAGGAATAACGGCCTCCGATGTAATCATCCATGAAGAAGGCTGCCAGATAATCTGCGCTCTTTGCAAGAGGGGAGGTTTCACTTGTAACTGCAATCATATGTCTGGAAGCATCTAATCCAGCCTTTGCAAGAGCATCCTTAACGAAGGATTCGTTTGTTAAGGTCTCTAAGGTTGTACCGGACTTGGAAACCAGTACGAACAGGGAATGTGCAACATCGATGGAATTTAATACGGCTGCCGCATCATCCGGATCCACATTACTGATGAACTTTGCTTCCATCTTGAAGGTATTGTTCTTCTTAGCCCAGTTCTCCAATGCAAGATACATCGCACGGGGACCTAAGTCGCTGCCGCCGATACCGATCTGTACAACGGTGGTGAACTTCTCACCTGCTGCGTTGGTGATCTCTCCGGCATGTACCTTATTTGCAAACTCTGCGATTCTCTTCTGCTGTGTCACATAGAATTCACGCTTATCCACACCATCAGCCTCTACCTTATTTCCCAGCTGTCCACGGGTAAGCTGATGCAGAACCAGACGCTTCTCGCCCGTGTTAATTACCGCACCATTGTAAAGGGATTCAAATTTCTCTACAAGCTGTGCTTCTTCCGCAAGCTTTGCAAGTACTTCAAGTACCTGATTGTCCACTGCCTTTGCAGCGTAATTATAAGTAAGACCTTCTACCATCGGGATGCTGTAATTCTTTACACGGTCTGCACCGTTTTCACCAGACATCACTTCTACCAGATTGACACGATCTGTCTTCTCAAGTTCCTGATAAGAAGCAAGGGTGTCCAGATTTTTCCAGTTAAGCATAACTGATTCCTCCTTGTGTGCTTTTTATAGTTATGTTCTTATAAATCCGCATAAATTATACTATCATCTGACCGGAATTTCAATAAAGTTCTCAATTCGAATGCTATTACGGCTAAAAACATACGATTCAATGATTCATTATGGGTCAGTATATGATCCGGTCACGTCCCTTTTCTTTTCCGATGTACAGACGCTCATCTGCTATATTAATATTTTCATCCAGTCTAAGCTTCGTATTATATTCAACAAGTCCGAACGTCATTGTCACTTTAAGCTGCAGACCTTCGTAATTGATTACAGTATCACGGACAACACGTTGTAAATGATCCAATAACACCATTGCTTCATCTCCGTTCACACCCTCAAACACAAAGATGAATTCCTCTCCGCCCCATCTTGCCACTACACCGTGGCCTTCCATTTCCTTTTTAAAGACAGCTGCCAATGTCCTTAATACCTCATCACCACACTCATGTCCATAGGTGTCATTGACCTTCTTAAAGAAATCGATGTCGCCAATCGCAATTGACATAAAAATATCCGGCGATGCAACCTTTTTCTCCATATACTGCATCAGAAAAAGCCTGTTCCATAGCTTTGTTAACATGTCCGTGTTAGCAGCCCTCTGAAGCTCTTTATTATACTTCATCAGCTTTCTTTCAATTATCTGCGAATCCCTGGCAAGCATCATTCCATTTAAATAGAGCATGAAAAATACAGCAACCGTTGTAAATACCTGTAAAAAAATGTCATAAAAAATCTGCAGCTGTATGGTCGTAGCATACATCCGGCAATAAAAATACAAAGCAAGCCTTATCACACACAAAAACAGCACTACTGCACATTGATTCCATCTATTCCTACACGTAAAAATCAAATCTATCAAAACAAGTACAAACAGAAAATGCTGTATACCGCTGTTCCAGCCGATCAGACCCACATTAAAACAAACAGCCGCAACTGTAACCACATTGTACCATGTAAGTGCTTTTCTTGTATGATTGCGATAGGTCATTCCTATCAGATGTCCATATATTAACACAAATAACAGATTCCCAACTATCCATAGGACACGATGTACCATAACCGGCAGAACGGATATCACCGCCAGATATATCATCATAACAATGGCGCTGATGCGCAAAGCAATGGGACCATCTGCTTTTTCATTTGGATTATCCACATCCATGAACAATATGTTTTTCAGCTTACCCATTTTATAACTCCCTTATCCCATACTTTTTATGCTTCCATCAGATAGGAAAAGATAAGAAATGCCGTCTTTAATGCATTGTGTCTGATCTTTTCATCTTCAATGCAGAAAATATCATCCTCTATAATCTGAACCCCCATCTTTTCCAATGTAATATGATCCACCTGGACGATTCGCTTATTCTCTGCACTTAAATACCGTTCCCGCACATTCTCATCCACTGTTCCGTTATTTGCAACCACCAGATCGATCTTACGGGAACCCAGATACTCATTCAATATCTCCACATGCCGGCTGACTGTCTGGATATCCGTCTCACCGGGCTGTGTTACCAGATTGGATATGTATAAAAGCGGAGCCTTCGTTTCCTCCAGAGCGCTCCTCACTTCAGGAGCAAGCAGATGCGGAACAATACTGGTATACAAGCTTCCCGCACTGAAAATAATCAGATCTGCCTCTTCGATCTTCTCCCGGATTTCCTGTTCAATTTTAATATCATGATCATAACTCAGACGGCTGATGTTCCTTATATTCCTGCTGACAGCCTCTTCTCCGAAATATTCTCTTTCCGTGCTTTCACCAACCAGATCGATCTTTTCACCCGTCAGCGGAAGCACTGTCCCTTTAATATCCAGAAGCTTGCACATATATTTGGTTGCTTCCGTCAGATTTCCCTTCAGATCAATCAGGGCTGCAAGCACGATGTTTCTCACAGGATGATTATTCAGGGATCCCTTTTCAAAGCGGTAGCTTAAAAGATCAATAAAATCTTCATCCACGTTAGCCATGGAAAGCAATACCTTTCCGACATCCCCTACTGCCGGTATATTCAGCTCTTCCTTCAGCTTCCCCGTGCTGCTTCCATTATCACTGACAGCAATTACCGTTGTCACATCGATCGGAAAAAGCTTTAGTCCGGACAAAATACAGGATAACCCTGTACCTCCTCCGAAAATAACAACCTTTTTCATAGCAGCTTTATTTCCCCTTTCCGGTTATTTTTGTATGTTAATATCATAGCAAATTTCTCTTTAATTTTCAATTATACTGCACTCAATCCATACAATCTCATACAATCCGACAGCTTATGAACAGGCACGTCTGAACTATTCCCAATGATAATGCTGAACTGCCACGGCAATAAGTAGCTGTTTGGTACTTATGTATTACTTTTTGGGGTTTTTAATGAATTAATTGTCTATTCCACCAACTATTATTTTTTCCCGGACAACGATATACTATGGGTGTCAGAAGAAGCGGTAAGTTACAGGATCCGCCTGCAGCTTTAAACCGTTTTACGAATGAGGTTCTGAATAGTTACAATAATAAAGAAGGTGACAAAAAGGAGACATTTTACAATGAAAAAGCAGAAAACAGACAAAGGCTTCAGCTTAATCGAACTCATCATTGTTATTGCAATCATGGCCGTACTGGTTGTCGTATGTGCCCCCATGTATATCAAATATATCCACAAGGCAGGCGTTGCCAGAGACTGGGCCAATCTGAAGCTATATTATGATGAAATCCAGGCCGATTATGTATCTACCGGAGAATATAATCCCGAAGTAAAGGTCCTGAAACATGACGGGTCAGATAGTTCTATCTGGAATCAAAGAGAAATTTCTTCTTTGGATGGAAACAAAATAAAAATGAAGGCCGGTTATTTTGTAGTGACAAAGTCCCCTTCAAATAACGGTTATCATCTGGCCTATTATTGTGATAAATGTGCTACTGATTATGAGCATCACAAGGATACCTGTATACTGGTCTTAGGAACCTAATCCAGACATCATTTCACTTGAAACTGATCTTACTGCAAATTGTCCATCCCCTGTCTCTTCATCCGGACAGAGGATGGACTAATTTTTTCCACAAATTATTTTCTCAAATATTCACCAAATCTTAACAGAAATTTTAAATCGTTGATTGTATAATACAACTATAGCTGTTGATTCAGAACGTCATGATCACATGACTCTGAATAATTACCAGATAACAGACAAAGGAGTAACCAATATCTTGAAACCGATCAGAATAACCCAATTTGTTTTTCTCCTTACCGGCATCCTGATGATCGTCTACGGCGCATTCCGTGGCGAAGCTGCCGTTGTTCTCGGTAAGGCAATAAAATTATGTCTGGAGTGTGTGGGAATTGGATAAGAAAACAAACATGATATCAAAAAAAATAGAACAACTGAGAGGATGGATACAGGCTGCTGCCACGCTGCTTACCAACATCCATCTTCCCAATTTTTTCAAAGGAAAAATCTACCAGGGCAATGCGAAAACCGTATGTGTTCCTGGACTGAACTGCTACTCCTGTCCTGCTGCCACAGGTGCCTGCCCAATTGGCGCATTTCAGGCGGTAGTCGGATCGTCCCGGTTTAAATTTTCCTACTATATAACCGGATTTTTTATATTATTCGGGGTAATCCTCGGACGATTCATATGTGGCTTTCTGTGCCCGTTCGGATGGTTTCAGGATCTGCTCCATAAGATTCCCTGCAAAAAATTTTCTACCGGAAAGCTTAAGCCGTTGAGATATCTGAAATATATCATCCTTCTCGTCTTCGTTATTCTGCTTCCCATGCTTGTAACGAATTCAGTTGGAATGGGCGATCCGTTTTTCTGCAAATATCTATGTCCACAGGGAGTTTTGGAGGGCGCCATCCCCCTTTCCCTGAGCAATGCTTCAATCCGCATGGCATTGGGGAAGCTGTTTACCTACAAAAGCCTTATTCTGATTGCTGTTGTGATTTTAAGCATCCTGTTTTACAGACCCTTTTGCAAGTGGATCTGTCCGCTTGGAGCCATCTATTCCTTATTTAATAAAGTATCCTTCCTCCGCATTAAGGTGGAGAACGATCGTTGTGTCGGATGTATGCAGTGTACGAAGGCATGCAAAATGGATGTTAACGTCCTCGAAACACCTGACCACCCGGAATGCATACGATGTGGCGCCTGCATGAAAGCATGTCCGCACAATGCCATCCACTATCAGTTCATGGGAAAGGATCACACGGCCAGATAACAGGTCTGAACATGGACTGGTCATGCTGTAAAATGATCAGTCTGAATAATTACAAAATCATCTCACTCCCCGGCATTTTTTAAATGCTTATCCGCATTTCTGCAGATTTTTCCGAATATCCTGATACACATATCCCTTTCTTCTTCCGTCACCAAGTAAAAACAAAAACTTCTTTCCAGATCGTAGGACATCTGTAAAGAAGTTTTTTAGTTTTTCACTATATAAATATTTATGATATTAAACAAACTGCTCAATAAACTCGGTTTTACTGCATGGCTTTCCAAAAAAATAACCCTGCAGATAATCAGCCTTCATCCTCTTCATAGCTAGCTGCCATTCTCCTCTTTCTATGCCCTCTATGCAGATTTTGATCCCTATACTGTGTACCATTTCGATGATTTTCTCAAACAGCTCATAATCTCTCTTATCACTCATTGCTTTTGATGTAAAATCCTTGTCCATTTTAACACAGCCAGGATTCATATCCCTGATACAATGCAGATTGGAATAACCTGTTCCGAAATCATCAATCACAAACGGAATCCCGTTCTCCTCAAGCTTTTTACGGAATTCGCAAAAAGCAGGCGTCATATCCATAAACCCGCTTTCGGTCATTTCCACGCAGATGCATTCCGGCTTCAATTCATTCTCCTGTATTGCAGAAATAATCTTATCCGCAATCTTTCCCTGCAGAATCTGGACATAGGAAATGTTTATGTTCATCTTAAAGCCCGGAATATATTGCTGCATCTCACGGCACATTTTCGCTGCTTCACTCAGAATATATCTTCCTGCAGGAATAATTAATGAAGTCTCCTCCAGCAGAGGAATAAACTCAAACGGGGAAATCCTTTCCACCTCTCCTTCGGAGATTATGGAAAAGCGCATCAGTGCCTCTGCTCCTATTATACGCCTTGATGCACAATCCACAATCGGCTGATAATATACCTCAAAACCTTCAAACTGATTTGCAATTGCATCACGCAGAGCAGCGACGATTCTTTCTTTCTGCAGAAAAGACTCATAATCCTCCTGATTGAAAAAATAAAAGCCCTTCTTTCCTCTGGTCTTTGCCTGCTTCAGGGAAAACTCAAATTTCTTACGGCACTCCTCATAGCCCTCCGAAATAGTCTCTGCATCAATAACTCCGACAGAAACAGTAAATACCGTTTCATATTTTTCCGCAACAATAAAATCCTCTATTCTATCGCAGATCCTTTTCCTTAACTGTACGGCATCCTCTTTCGTATGACTTTCCAGATCCGCTATCACATACTGATCCGCTACCAGATGATACAGCCTCTGGCCTCCGGAAAGACATTCTGTCATGCAGTCTGCTACACTTTTTAGGATATAATCTCCATAAAGAGAGCCCGATGCTCCGTTAATCGCCCCGAAATTATCAATTCCTATATACATAAGAAAGCCATGTGTAATCGGTTTTGCCTGCGAACGGAGATAAGAACAGAATTCTAATCCTCCCAAAAGTCCACTGACATTATCTGCTCTTTGCGGCTTTCCGGTTTCATTCAGACAGCCGATTAGATAACCCGGCCTGCCGTTTTCATCATCAATTACTACTCCACGACAGTTAATCCATACCGGCATTCCCATTTTATCAAGCCAGCGATAGTGCAGATTGTGAATCTTTTCCTTGCCTTCTGTGATACTACGCATATGTTTTGCAAGCATCGCACGGTCTTCCTCATAGATCGCATGGAGCATTTCATCCGAAGCATTGTTAAGGATCCTGTCCGGTATCAGGAAACGTCCTACCGCCGATTGCGGAATCTTCATCGTATTCTTCTGTAAATCAAAGATATAAAGGAAATCATCCATACAAGGATCAATTATTTCAATAACATTCTGGGTGTCAATCTCTTTAATTACCTTGTAAACATCCATACTCATAATACCTTGTACCTTTCCTCCCGATATTTCATGCCTTACTACACATATGGTATTAATTGTGTCTGGTATGATACTAAGCCTCGAATTTTGCAACCTTAAACTTACGGATCATTTTTCTCAGACCATCTGCCTCGTTGTTCATCTGCTCACTGGCAGCTGCACATTCCTGCGATGTTGCGGAATTCGTCTGTACCACATCGTTAATCTGTTCAATTCCGATATTAATCTGTTTCATTTCAGCGGTCTGCGTCTCCAGCGTCTCTGCAATACCGGTTACCTCTCGTGTAATAATTTTGGAAGTATCCGCTACCTCTTCAAGCTGTGCTGCAGTTTCCTTTGCAACCACCATGCCCTTTTCCACAGCACTTACAGAGCTTTCAATCAATGCTGCAGATTCCTTTGCAGCCTGTGCACTCTGATCTGCCAGAACATTCACCTGATTTGCTACTACAGCAAATCCTCTTCCGGCTTCTCCGGCTCTGGCTGCTTCAATGGATGCATTCAATGCAAGTAAATTGGTCTGGGTAGCAATTTCATTAATCGTTGCAATAATCTTGTCAATCTCCTGTGATGCCTGATTGATTTCATTCATGGAATCCACCATCTCACGCATTTTTCCATTGCTTTCCAGAATGGCACCACCCAGATCCTCGACTCTTCCGCTGATTTCCTTTGCTGCATTCGAATTATGCTCGATCTGCTCCGAAACACCTGTAACGGTTGCTGTCAACTCTTCTACAACAGAAGCCTGATTGGTTGCTCCCTCCGCAAGATCATTGGAGCTTGCAGCTACCTGCTCTGCACCGCTTGAAACCTGTTCGGATACACGCTGGATTCCCTTCACGGTATCAGCCATGCTTTTCTCAAATGCCATAAAGGAATTCAGAATACCGATGAAGTCACCTCTCCACTCTACCTCAGGCTGGACATCAAAGTTTCCTTCGGAGAAGAGCTTCATGGCACGGTCTATATCATCGATATAGGTTCCCAGAATACGGGTGGACTTACGTATGTTGTGTGCCAGTCTTCCGATTTCATCATCGGAATGATATTCCAGGTTACTGTGCAGGTTTCCTTCTGTTAATTCCTTTGCAACATCTTCAATCGCACGTAACGGCTCAAGAATGGTTTCAAGTACTCTTTTACTTGTTTTCTTTGTCAGTACCAATGCAAAAATCAGACAGACAGCAATACCGGCCAGCCCGACTATCGCACAGATGATGGTACTCGCAACATCACGTCTGTCCAGTTCATCCGTTAATTCATCCAGTTTTTTTACAGTTTCAACACTCTTATTTAATGCAGGAGTACATTCATTCAGAATATCCTCAATTGCCTCGTCCCGGTTTCCTGCTTTAATTTCCTTCATGATGGAATTTCCAATGTTTCCCCAATCGTTAAGAGCAGAAGAATATTCCGTATACAGTTCATCCGGAACAACTCCGGTCTGTTTCATAATCTCCAGCTGGGAGCCAACCTCTGCAAGCAGGTTTTCTACTGTCTGTTCATAGCTCTCATAGGTAGAGACATCCTCGTTCAATGCCATTTCCCGAATGTTTCTTGCTGCTGCATTGACATTCATTCTGCAGATTTTTACTGCCTGGTCTGCTGCATTAACACGATACACATAATTCATCATATTAGCAAACAATACCCCTATAACTACGATGGAAAGAAGTCCGGAAACCAGCATCATAATGATCACTTTTCTATATCCGTAGTTTATTCTTTCCTTCAGGTGCATATTTTCCAATTTTGTCTTCATCGTATTCTTTTTGGATTCCATAATTAGTACTTCCTTCCTATTAATTTGTTTTTATCTAATTTGTTATAGCAGAGTTCTTATTTTAAGTCAACTCCTTCTATCGCTTTCTCCCGGCTTTTTTGTAAATTCTACCTTTTGTACGATAAACTCTTCAAATTCAAAAAAAAATTGAGCATCTTTTATCCTAACAGAAGCTCCTTGGCTGTGTACCTTTTACCCAAAAAGAAGACTCCTTTGTTGTGCACCTTTTACCTAAAAAGAAGACTCCTTTGTTGTGCAAATTGCAGAATTCTGAGGAAACTCTTCAGATAAGTTGACTTTATATGGAAAATTTGGTATATAACTCTATATCAAACTGGGTAATAAGTACTATATTATTATATAAGAACAATAACGTCAGCCGTTATGGATTGGAGGCAAATGAACAATATAGAGAATATCTGGCAGTTTCTTGAAAATTTAAATGAATATGTATATGCAACCGATATTGAAACCAATGAGCTTGTATACATGAACCGTAAAACTCTGGCTGCTTATGAACTAGAATCACTGGAGGAGATAAAGGGTCGAAAATGCTATGAGGTCCTGCAGAAATCCTCCATTCCCTGCGGTATATGCAATAACGACCGGCTTTGTGTCGGAGCCTTTGAGGAATGGCGCTACTATAATCCGGTAATTGATAAATATCTGCTTTTAAAGGATACTCTGATAGCCGATTCTGCAAGGAAGAAAAAGTACCGGATCGAAATCGCCATCGATATCAGCGAGGAGCGTTCCCAGAATAAGGTCATCCAGAAATACCGGGATATGGGAGCTTTGGTAAATGAAGGGCTTAAGGTTGCACTTTCTGCAGATACTCCGGATGAAACCATCCAGATTATTCTTGAGTATCTCGGTAAATCATTAAGCGGTAAAAGAACTTATATTTTCGAAAAGAATGAAAACGGCTGTGATGACAATACTTACGAATGGACTGCTGCCGGAATAAAGCCCGAAAAGGATAATCTGCAGAATCTGCCGCCGGAGATCTGTGCAAACTGGTATCACTGTTTTGATGAGGGAAAATGTATCGCCATTCAGGATCTGGAAGAAATGAGGGAATCGGATCCCTTACAGTATGAAAATTTAAAGCGGCAGGGGATTCATTCCATTGTCGTTGTTCCTATCTATGATAAGGGAAAAGTCATTGCGTTTTACGGAGTGGATAATCCGCCACCCATGCTTTTGGAATATACATTCAGCATGCTTCAGATTATGGGCTCCTTTCTTGTCTCCTGTATCAGGCGGAGAAATCTGATGAGAAAACTCGAAGCTTTAAGCTATAAGGATGCCCTTACCCAGCTTGGCAATCGCTTTGCCATGAATAACTATGTACAGCAGATTAATAAGCAACACAGCATTGGCATCGTGTATTGCGACATCACAGGTCTGAAGCAGGAGAATGATACTGTGGGACATCAAATGGGTGACCAGCTGATTCTCAGGGCATCTGCCTGTTTAACCAAAGTATTTGGTGATTACGGAGTATTCCGTATCGGAGGAGATGAGTTATTAGTGATCTGCTCCCCCATCGACCAGGATACGTTAGCGGAACGGGTAAGCCGGTTACGGGAGCTGATGAAGGAAAATTCCGTCAATATGGCCATCGGCACCGTCTGGGCGGATAAGGTATCCACAGATCTGGATGTTTTACTACGGGAATCCGAAAAGCAGATGTATCAGGACAAGGCAGAATATTACAGAAAAAGCGGAATAGAACGAAGGCGACATTAATATGCCGCCTTCATTTCTCTCTTTTTCTGATACATCTCCTCATCGGCACGCTCCCGCACCTTTTCCAGATCGGTATCCTCAGCCGTGGCAACCGCACAGCCACAGGCAATTCCCACCTCGACCGGAATAATGTTCTTATTGTTTAATATCTCTACATCCTGATGCAGCTTACGGAGCACGCTCCTGATCTTACATCCACTACCCTCCGGGATAATGCAGCAGAACTCATCCCCGCCGATGCGGTAGCATTTACCGTAACGTTCAAAATTATCCTCGATAATACGTGCCGCATTGACAAGATAAGCATCCCCTGCCCGGTGACCATAATGATCATTACACTGCTTGAGATTGTTTAAATCAAAGGTCACAATCATATAGCCGGCAAATTGCTTCTCATTTCTGACATAATAATCATAGGCATTCCGGTTATATATTCCCGTCATGGAATCATTCAGGGCAAACTGCTCAAGCTCCTCTGCCCGGCGTACCTTTTTCAGGCTTGCAACCGTTTGTCTGGCTGTCGCTATTCCAAACAAGAGAATAAAAATCAGAAATGCGATTCTTCCGAATACACCGGCATTATTTCCGGTTCTATAATATCCGATCAGGTCGATTATGGCAGCCAGAAATACCAGTATCAGTGCTCCCACACAATACTTAAGCTTCTGGTCAAGCTGCCGTTTCACCATTTTATTTATAATAGCCACAAGAACGTACACTATCACCAGAAGAATGATCAGATGTGTCATCCACAGGCTCCGCCTGAACTCGTAAAGCCCTGTCATATTCAGGATATGGTCCAGAACGATCACAGCAAAGTCCATCACAAAGATGATTTTCCAGCACCGGCTGTCATGGATCTCCAGAAAGCTCTTCACAAACAGGAGAAATGGCATCGGCATTATCATGAGGGTAACAAATGCAAGATAAGAGCATGCCTGTCGATTGACGAAAATAAGTGTAGCCATATTTGTCTCATTAGCAGACCACAGTCCCAGCAAAATAGAAAAAATTCCCAGATACAGTAATGTTCCGTCAACCTGATTTCCTTTATTGATCACTATCCAGTATAGGGTAATATATAAACCCACAAGTCCAATAATCATACTTATGAGGGATGCGAACATCGACTGCTGGAGCAGTCCCATATATATATCATTTCCCCCACCGATATAGAAGATCTGCTCCTGGCGTGCTGCCATCTGGTAGCATGGCGTAAGCTGTACACAGACCCGGCTCACCCCGTCCGGAAGCACAACAAAGCACCATCTCCAGCCCGGTGTATCACCCCATATACTGTCTGATGTCTCCAGTGTATAAAGCTCTTCTCCGTCTGCATATACGGCAACACTCTGATGTGCTGTATAAAACACAATTGAACCGGGTGCCTCACCATATGCCTCCATCAGAAAATCATACTGCTCTCTGCCATCCTCCTCAAAATGAACCTCATCCGGCACACACTTCTTCAGCTTTTTTACAGAAACTGCACGGTCTGACGTAAAGAAAATACATAAAAGCACCATCACCAATGCAGCTGTGACTACGGAAATCAGTATTCCCCGTTCCCTCTTCATGTCATAATTCCTTTCAACACAAGATAAGCAAAGTTTTGCTGCTCACTCCGGAATCATATTCCTGCGAAGCCAGACAGCCCGTGTCCGGCAGCTATGTGTGCAGTAACAGCCAGCTTGCCATGTTTTCAACATTCTTCTAATATAAGCACCATCTCCAATAACCTGAAAATAGGACATAAGTACCATTCCTTGTTATTAGATATACCATATAAAGGAGCTATCGTCAATCAGAGAATTCCGAAAACAGGATAGACGAAACAGGAAGGGCGATTCTTACTTTATTTTCATGATTCGTATAATAATTCCTCCAGCAGGGCTTCCAGCTCCTGCTGCTGGGAAAAATTAACGATTCCCGGTTCTTTCGTTCTATCAGAAACGGCTTTTCCCATAGTTTCCTTCTGCCTAAGCTCGTCCAGTGCCGACAGCTCTGTTTCCAGCCGCGGGCAAAGGTGATTGTCCAGATAATCTACCAGATTGATCTTAAGGAGGTTCTTTTTTTCCTCCAGGTTCGTAAAACTCATCACGGAAAAGTACAGATACAAGCCCAGAATACTGATTAAATAATAGGGAACCATATCAAACAGTGTTTTGCCAAATGACAGCTGCAGGAAAATGCTGATCCCCGTTGATAAGATAAAGAAAAACATCATCTGTCCGGATAGCTGCAGGTATCTGGTCAAAGGTATCCCCAACAGCTTCAGCTTTTTGATGAATTTATCCACATACACGGATGTGTTTATCATTCTGCCATTTAATTTGTAATAATTTACGTACTTTTGGCGGCATTGCTTCAATGCGTTACTCCGGATCATACTCATATTCTCAGATTCCTGCAATAAAACGTGAATCATCACACCTGCAATTGTCTGGAATATAATACTTAAAGATAGAAATACTATCATACAAACAGATAAAAAATGGAAATTTTGTAATAATGACAACATAATCCTTCCTCCATGCCTGTCTATAATTCTGAACAGTTATCTGAATATATTATATAATTATATATTTATTATGGGAGGGATCAGTTATCTGATTATTTCGACAAAAAACGGACTTTCTATGGAAAACGCAGAAGGAATCTGCTATACTTTCATGTATCGAACCAAAATGGGAGGCATCTGTATGGAACAATCAACTGGTTATAAAATTGTACTGACCGGCGGCGGTACAGCCGGCCATGTTACTCCGAATATTGCACTGCTGCCGCATTTACAAAAGGCAGGCTTTGAAATATCTTATATCGGTTCCTATGATGGCATCGAAAAGAAACTGATCGAAGACTTTCATATTCCCTATTATGGTGTTTCCACCGGCAAATTCCGACGTTATCTTGATGTAAAGAATCTCACGGATCCCTTCAAGGTCATTAAGGGCTTTGGGGAGGCTAAGAAGATATTGAAGCAGCTTAAGCCCGATGTGGTCTTTTCCAAAGGAGGCTTTGTCAGTGTTCCCGTCGTCCGGGCCGCTGCCGCTCTCCATATACCGTGTATCATCCATGAATCCGATATGACCCCCGGACTTGCCAACAGGCTTTGTATTCCCGTTGCGAAAAAGGTCTGCTGTAACTTCCCGGAAACACTCGCCATGCTTCCTAAAGATAAGGCGGTCTTATCCGGTTCGCCGATCCGTGAAGAACTTGCAAATGGCAATAAGGCAGACGGACTTTCCTTCTGTGGCTTTAATACTTCCAAACCGGTAATTATGGTGATCGGCGGAAGTCTCGGTGCGAATTCCATTAACATTGCCGTCCGCGATGCACTGCCTGTCCTGTTACAGGATTTTCAAGTCGTTCACATCTGTGGTAAGGATAAGGTTGATGAAAAGCTGAACGGCACTGCCGGATATAAGCAGTTTGATTATGTGAAATCAGAATTAAAAGATTTATTTGCTGCGGCAGACATTGTCATTTCCCGTGCAGGCGCAAACTCCATCTGTGAGCTGCTTGCTTTAAAGAAGCCCAACGTCCTCATTCCTTTATCCGCAAGCAGCAGCCGCGGTGACCAGATCCTGAATGCGAAATCCTTTGAATCACAGGGCTTCTCCGTTGTTTTAGATGACGATGCCCTGACGCCTGAAATGTTATGTGAGAAGGTGACAGAGCTCTTCTTTGAACGCCAGCATTACATTGATGCCATGTCCAAGAGCAACCAGCTGAATGCCATTAAAACCATTATGAGCCTCATTATGGAACAGGTCAGGAAATAAATAAATCTAATAGAAACATTTACTCTTCATCTACAAGATCGAATTTAATCCTGTCTTCGTATGGAAGAATTAGTTTCGTTACAATCTCATCTGCCAGGGAGCGCATATCTTCAATCGTTTCGTGGCAGTTTTCTTTTGTGACTTCAAACTTTCCATCAATCAAATCATTGCAGATCTGATGATTGATTTCATCTGAAAAATGGAGGATATCCATATAATTTTCCAGGTTTAAGATCGTCTCGCGGTCATTCATGAAATAAAAGCACCGTACATTCTCGTACTCCAGCAGCGTATTCATCGCTGTTTCCATATTATACAGATACGCATTAAGGTCACCATCCCGATAAGTGCTGTCCCACCAAAGCATGGAATACGGCGGCATGAAAATATAGAATTCCGTTTCCGGATGTGCTTCGATCCTTGAGGTCAACAGTTCCAGATTCCGGGAAAGCAGATCTTCATAATATTTTTCCGGCTTTTCTTCTGCGATGGAAGGCTTACGAATATACAGTCCCAATGCCATATCAGAATTAAATTCCTTCCACTGTGCCCAGTTATAGGATTCATCCTCGTTATAGTCACCGGTTACAGACTTCGCAATCATATAAGGAATCTTCTCAAACAGGACTCCCTTATTCAGCACATACTGAATGTCATTGATATAATTATTATCATACAGATACATCGGACATCCCGTCAGTTCAAAAGTCGGCTCCGGATCTGCAACAAGAGCCGACGGATCCAGATTATAAAAAACATATTTTAACTGCTGATGCTCAAATGCCTCATCTAAAAGGTAACAAAGATCTGCCGTTGCGCCGTAGGAACGGATTGCTTTAATTACATGGCAGTTAAAGCCCTCATCAAACCAGCTGTTATTGTAGTTTTCTGCAACTGAAGATCCTGCCACCACACTATCATAATCAAAATTCTTTAGTGTCCCGACAACCTGATATTCCTTATCTGCCAGTACTGCCTTCAGTCCCGGAAGAGCCTTATGATACTGGAAAAAGGGATCAAATATTACTACGATTGCTATGCACACCAGCAACAGGGATCCGCTTCCTATAAAAAAACGCTTTAAAAATTGTCTTGAAGTCATATTTTTTCCTTATTATATAAATTTATATTGCTTATTTCATTTTCGGGCGTCTGCTTCTTCTTTCGCAACAGTTCCGCCGTAAATTCATAAGTTGTCGGGGTAAAGCTTTCATTTCTGTTTTTCTGTATTGGCCGACAACTCATTTCATTTTCGGGCGTCCGCCCTATAGAAATCAATATATGAAGTCTGTTGTGAGCAAGCTCCCACAGACTTCATATATTGATTTCTGCACGGCGGAACTGTTGCTAAAAGTTGAAGTAAATAAATGTACTTACCTGTGAGAAGGAAATCACAGACCATACGAAAATAAATACCACCCATGCGCACAGCTTTTTACGGAAAGGATTCTCTGCTACCATCTGAAGCGTATTCTTCCGGCTGATCACAACGGCGCTGATAATAAGCAGCAGAAGGAATAGTACCACATAAGCATATTGCAGCATATCGGGAAACTTCAGGGTAAGCACCTGCTTTATGAGGTAAAACTCCGGAATATCCAGATTTGCTGCCAGCTTAAACAGATATCCTGTGTTCTTAAAAGCAAAAATATTCTTAAATAACTGGATGGCCGATGTCATACTGCTGCTTCCAAAGAAAATGAGCGACAGATTAAAGAATCCAAACGTAAAAATCCACCCAAGCCATCTTGGAATATACCACTTCGCCGGTGTCTTTTCATTCGAGCCCTTTATACCGACTATTCCCAGGTTATCCCAGATCACCAGCAGGCCCTGCATGGAGCCCCATGCAATATAGGTCCAGTTCGCCCCATGCCAGAGTCCGCTTAAGAAAAAGACCATAAACGTATTAAAGATCGTGCGCGCCTTGCCCTTACGGCTTCCTCCCATTGGAATGTATACATACTGGATGAAAAACCGGGACAACGTCATATGCCAGCGCTGCCAGAGCTCCTTCACCGAGCAGGCCTTATACGGTGAATTGAAGTTTATGGGAAGCTCGATGTTAAACATCTTGCCAAGACCGATCGCCATATCACTGTATCCGCTGAAATCAAAATAAATCTGGAATGTATACGCCAGAATCATAAGCAGGGTGGACGGCGTATCCAGAAACAGATTCTGCTCAAAGCCAAAATTCACCGGAAGCGCCAGATTGTCTGCCAGAAGCACCTTTTTACCTAATCCGATTGTGAATATAATGATTCCCTTCGCAAACTGATCACTGTTAAAACAGCGGTTAGCCGTATCCTCAAACTGGGGCATCATTTCTTTATACAGAACAATCGGACCCGCAATCAGCTGTGGAAAAAAGGTAACAAAGGTCAGATAATTAATAAAGGAATAATGCTCTGCCTTGCCCTTCGCCCTGTCAATGATAAAGGAGAGCTGTTGAAACGTGAAAAAGCTGATGCCGAGCGGAAGCAGTATATGTCTCAGTGTAAAGTCTGTCTTAAAAACCGCATTTACATTTTCAAAGAAGAAATCATAATACTTAAAGTAAAACAAAATACCCAGATTTAAGAGTACACCTGCCCAGAGTCCAACCCTGCATACCTTCGGTGATGAAAATTTCTTTAACAGAAAGCTCAACAGGTAGTTCACCAGAATACTTCCCAGAATCACAAACAGATAATATAGATTAAAATAGCCGTAAAACCATAATGACATTACAGCCAGAAATAATTTCGCCATTTCATATGCCCTGCAGCGGTTCAACCCATACCAGCCAAGCAGCGCAAGAGGCAGAAATAAAAATATAAATATATAGGAATTAAAAAGCATAAGTAACCTCGCTTAATCAAATGATGAATCTGCACTTCTTGTAGTTTAGCATCAATTGTATAGTTTGTCTAATTTCCGGAAATAATCCTTTCTATAGCCAGCATTTAAAATTCCATCTGATGTTATACAAAATTACTGTAAAGTCCTGTTCAACAAATGACCGCATCTGGTTCCCGATACATATCATTATAGTTTCAGAAAGGAATCCCATTAATTATGAACCTGATTATGAAAAAGACCATAATTGTATTTTCTATCCTTGTTACCTTCTGTGGATGCCTGTGCGGCTGCTCCTTCGCTCACAATATCTATCCTTCCACAGAAAGCTACGAAAATGAAGATTTCGAGACGGTAAACACCTCCAGGGTAGACAGTACTTACTCCTTATCGCCCGTTATGCGTGAGCTTCGGAAATCTGTTATGGAAATGCTGGGAGAAAATTACTGGCCGAATGCATTGTATACCGCAGAAGAATTTGAAGAATTAACCGGAATTACGGGAAAGATGTACCACAGCTTTCTTGCCGAGTATGAACACACTGAAGCCGGTACGGATATGATGATCCTTGTGGAAGCTAAGGAGGAAGAGGTTACCAACGTGGAACTTCTTCTTGACCAGTATCGGGAAAAGCTTCTGAAAACCTACGAAAAGCAGCCAATAAACCATGCCAAGGTCGAAGCCTCCCGGATTGAAGTCATTGATAATTATATCTGTTTCGTACAATTAGGTGCCGATACCTCTGTCCTCAAAAATGCGGATGAAGACACATTAGTCAGCTTCTGCCAGAACCAGAACGAACAGGCACTTGATATTCTTGAGAAAAAATTATATGCCATGAAGGGATTTTAAATAACCTGTCCCATAGATCATCTGCGTGGTAATTTGAACAGTTACAGATATTTATTCATTCTCCTCGTCAAGATCAACAAGACGCAGACCTGCTGTATCGGTAACCGGAAGTGAAAATACAATCGTCTTTGCAGGAGTCTGCATTCCGGCCTGCTCCATGATCGCCTTCATAATGCTGTTCTTCTGATCCTTTTTGGTTACAATAAAGATCATGGCCTTTTCTGCGGCAATTGTCACACCCAGATACTTTTCCGCATATTCCATGCCGGTTCCCTTCGCATGAATCACCGTTCCACCATAGGCACCGGCACCGCGGGCTGCATCCATCACCATTTCCAAATTTTCCTGATCTGCAATTGCAACAATTAATTCATACGTGGTATCCTTCAATGTCGATTCCTCACTTTCCGGCAATTCCTGTCTATCGAGTAAAAACTGCAGTGTTCTTTTTCCTCCGATACTGCTTAACGGCACGAGAAAGGCAATTCCCTCTCCAGGCGCATCGATTTGAAGCTTCCGCTGCAGATTCTTTTTCGTCAGCATCCAGTCATGCTGCTGCACGAAATTGAAGATCACCATCTTTTCCGAAGCTTCCAAGCCCAGATAATCCAGAATATCTCCCCTCGCGGTTCCCTCTCCCAGAGTAATATACATGACCTCCAGCTTATCCTTCTTATATAAATCAATGTATTTCTTACTATTCTTACGATCAATGATCGTCGTCATAATATAAACGTCACTCATAGATTACCCTTTCTGATCACTGTTCCATCCCCTCACAGTCACCATGCAAAATCCATAATTAAAGCTCGATGATATCCATATCCCCGGAGGCAAGAATGGCCACATCTGCACCAACTGCGGCACGCTTGTGTGCCTGACTTTCCTTCACGCGGAATACCACACCAAGAATCTGGATCGTAATCAGCGGCGTCATCGCTACCATGGCAACCACACCGAATGCATCGGTCATGATATTACCACCTGTAACCTCACATGCACCCATGGCAAGCGGAAGCAGAAAGGTTGCAGTCATCGGACCGGACGCCACACCACCGGAGTCAAATGCAATCGCCGTAAAGATCTTCGGCACAAAGAACGTAAGCAGCAGCGCAATTGCATATCCCGGAATGATGAACCACATAATCGGAATGCCTGTAAGCACTCGCAGCATCGCCATTCCGATGGATACCGATACACCGATGGATAAGCTCGTTCCCATTGCTTTGGCACTGATCGCCCCTGAGGTAATCTCTTCAACCTGCTTCGTCAGCACAAATACCGCAGGCTCTGCCTTAACAATGAAATAACCGATCAGCATACCAATCGGAATCAGTATGTAACGATACGGCAGTCCCGCTATCGTCTGTCCCAGATAATTACCTGCCGGCATGAATCCGACATTTACACCCGTAAGAAAAAGTACAAGACCTGCATAAGTATATAAAAGACCCACAACGATCTTAACCAGGAGCCGCTTTTGGATATCTTTTGAAATCAACTGGAATAAAAAGAAGAAAACAATGATTGGCAGAAGGGAAACCGCAATCTCCTTCATATATGCCGGAAATTCCTCCATAAAAGCATGCCACATCTGCACCGTATCATCCATAATCTGAATCGGTTCGGATGCCGTGCTCATGGCATTTACATCCGGCCGGTAAATCATACTTAGCACTAAAACCGCAAGAATCGGCCCAATGGAGCATAAGGCAACCAGACCAAAGCTGTCGTCTGCTGCCCGCTTATCGCTTCGGATTGCGGAAATACCGACACCGAGTGCCATAATAAACGGTACTGTCATTGGCCCTGTGGTAACACCGCCTGAATCGAACGCCACCGCAAGGAAATCTCCCGGAACAAAGTAAGCCAGCGTAAATACAACCGCATAAAATACCAACAGCATATGGGATAACTGGATTCCAAACAGCATACGTACGAGAGCAAGCACCAGGAAGAAGCCCACACCAACAGCCACAGTAAGAATCAGCACCATATTGGGAATCGAGGGAACCTGACCGGCAAGCACCTGAAGATCCGGTTCGGAAATCGTAATCATCACACCCAGCAGGAAGCTTAATGCAATCATTATGAAGATATTCTTCGATTTCGTCATTGTCGTACCGACACGTTCGCCCATCGGAGTCATGGAAATATCCACACCAACATTAAAAAGCAGCATTCCTATAATTAGCAAAACGCCTCCCACCAGGAACATCAGAATGATGCTTGGTGAAATCGGCGCAATGGTAAAACATAGCACAAGAACAATTGCTATGATAGGAAGTACTGCTTTCAAAGTTTCTTTTAATTTTTCACGTAAATTGGAAGGTAAAAATCTTAACAATCGATCGCCTTTCTTTCGTTGCTTAGCCTAATGAATCTTGTTTCATATTCTATCATAGATACCCCGGCTTATCAATTATTTCAATCCAAATTTACTTATTATTTACCTTTAATTTATAACTGTTCAACATCTCTTAAAGCAAAATAAACAGAATCATGCTACCATTTATTCCGACATTATACCATATCCTAACCGGCTTTTATAAAATCCCTTAATACCTTATCGTAATTGTCTTTTTTCACAAGTTATAAGCTCCTGATCAAGACTATATCAGCCCTTGACTCCGCCCAGTGTAATTCCTTTTACAAAATACTTTTGTATAAAAGGATATATGATGATAATTGGCAGTATACCAACCGTTGCCATTGCCATTCTGACCGATGCAAGAGGAATTGCACTTAATCCAACATTTGCGTTCTGCACATTAGAGCTCGATTGGGAAAGAAACTGGATATTCTGCATCATACGATTCAAAAGATTCTGTACTGCATAAAGTTCTGTTTTTTTAGTAATGTAGATATATCCATTCATCCAGTCGTTCCAATAGGCAATGCCGGAAAACAACGCTATTGTCGCAAGAATTGGTTTGGATAAAGGAATGACAACCTTTAAGAAAGTTTTCGTCTCAGAGGCACCATCAATATAAGCAGCATCCAGTATTTCTTCCGGAATGCTGGAAACAAAATAAGATTTCATAAGCATTACATTAAATCCATTTAGCAGAAGTCCCGGAATTAATAATCCCCAAAACGTATTATTCACATGAAACGTCTTCGTATAAACAATGTAGGTAGGTACAAGTCCACCATTAAACAGCATTGAAAAAATTACAAAAAAAGTGATCAGTCCTCGCCCCGGCATATCTTTCTTGGATATGGCATAAGCCAATAAAGTAGTAATTGTCAGTGCACAGACCGTTCCCACAACGGTAAGTACAATCGATACGCCGTAAGCTCTCAGGACGGAATTACCTGTTTTAAAAATATACTCATAAGCATAGAAACTGAATTTTGAAGGAATAAAAGAATAACCCTCCGAAATCAAAGTATCATTATCCGTAATAGAAGACATCACCATGAGCAACATTGGAAGTAAAGCAAACACCGAAAGGAGAACCAATACTGCATGGGCAAAAATCTGAAATCGTTTTTCACTTTTCATTATCTTCTCCTCCTCTTAAAACAATGCGCTTTCTGGATCCAACTTACGAACAATTAAGTTTGCAGCAAGAATACAGATGAATCCCACCACAGACTGATACAAGCCCGCAGCCGATGCCATAGACATATCTCCAAGCTCTAATAATCCTCTGTATACATAGGTATCAATTGTATTTGTCACTGAAAACAAAGCTCCCTGATTCTGCGGAACCTGATAAAATAAGCCAAAATCAGAGTAAAAGATACGTCCCACAGCCAACAATGTCATCATGATGATGGTTGGTTTAAGCAAGGGAATCGTAATCTTTGCGATCTGTGTCCATTTACCCGCTCCATCAATGGATGCGGATTCGTAAATGCTGCGGTCAATTCCTAAAATGGTTGAAAGATAAATAATACAGTTGTAGCCAATCACCTTCCATGCGTTAACAAATACCAGAATAAAAGGCCAATATTGCTTTTGCATGTACCATTGAACCGGTTCTTTTCCCAGTGCTTTTAATATGGTATTGTTCAGAAAGCCATTATCATTTGATAGAAAACCGAACACCAGATAACTCACAATAACCATTGAAATCATAAATGGCAACAGAATAATAATCTGATATGTCTTCTTTAGCTTCGAAGTCATCTCTGCCAATAGTATTGCAACAAACACAGCCAGTACAGTATTTACGATAATGAAAACCACATTATAAAGTATTGTGTTTCTCGTAATTACGAAAGCATCCTTTGTTGCGAACAAATATTTGAAATTCTTAAAGCCTACATTCGCTGAGCCAAAAATACCTTTTTTAGCATTATACTTCTTAAATGCAAGAACCAATCCGGGCAGGGGCATGTAGTTATTAATAAATAGATATAGCAATCCTGGCAAAGCCATAATATAAAGCGGGATATACCTGATGAGTCTCTTCTTTAATTTTTTATCTTTTTTTGCCTTCGACTTCATAAGCTCGAATCCTTTCTATTGAATATCGAAGCCGGCGTTTCCGCCGGCTCCGCCATTTATAATTCTATGAAGTTATAATTCTCTGGAGTGTATGTCTATCTTATTTTGCCCACTCATTTAAAGCTTCCTGCTTGGCATCCATATATTCCTGAAGACCAGCAGCGTATAACGCATCATTCAACTGCTTTAATCCTGTGTCAGGATCGACAAAACCGTAAACGACCTGCGGACCAAACTCTTTGTATGCATTCTGCATTGCGGTAAACTCGGCTACATAATCACTGTTGTCCCATGTGAATCCAAGTGCCTTGGACTTAACCTTACAATTATCATTGAATGCAGCAGTCTGTTCACCAACATCGATCGGATCACCTTCCCATACATGTGCTGCATACTGGTTAGGCATTAACCATAAAACATTCGGATAGTACTCGGAATTATCGGCATTTACGCCTTCAGCCCAGTTAATGGATGTATCGGAATTAACAACGTACTCTACGCCCTCTTCACCCCAGCAAGCTAAGTTTGCAACAACCGGATCGGTATACAACAGGTTCAGAACCTGCATAGCAGCAATCGGATCTTCTGTTGCCTGATTCATACACCAGGGGAAAGCAGATACTGCGGATGATCCCATGAATGCATCTCCTACATCAAAAATTGTCATATCACGACCACATTCACCATTAATCTGGTTCTGATAAGCCGGTTTAGCCTGAGACATCATTGCCATATAAGCACCGGATTTAATTCTGGATGAAGCACCATTATCATCTGTCATGGCATCACCGGAAATATAACCAAGCTGATTCCATCTATAAGCTCTTTCTGCCCATTCTCTAAAAAGATCAGATTCATATACATTTTCAATTTCAAGACTGTTTGCAGGATCTAATAAGCATCCAAAATAATCTCCGGCAATATTATCTACACAGCTACCCTGTGTTAACAGATTATCCTGTGTAGAATAAACAATCTTGTCAGGATATGCTTCGTGAATGGCTGCAAACATTTCATCAATATCATCCCATGTAGCCTTATTATATCCAAGCTCATCTTTCTCGAACTTGGAAAGATCCACACCGGCGCCCTCAAGATACTCGGTTCCGATAAGAAGACAGGCTGTCTGAATAGCATAGTCCTTAATTGGCGGAACTCCGTATAATGTACCACCTACGCGGCAAGCATCAAGATAGTCTGTTCTGATCAGATTCTTCAAATCAGCACCATAGTTATCAAGTAATCCATCTTCCTCAAGATCAGCAGTATAACCATTATTAACGCATGTCATATATCCCGGTCCACATGTGGAGAATAAGTCTACCTGTTCTCCGGAGGAAAGCATCAGTTTTAAATCTTCTGTGTAGGCAGCAACGTCGATGATCAAGAGTTCCATATCAACGCCCAATTTCTCTCTTGTGTACTCGCTAAGCTTAGCATTTACACGATCAATACCGGCAGGTGCTCCTGTCCAGTCAAAGAAAGAAACAACTACTTTTTCATATTCTCCGGTTTCCTCTGCTTTTGCCTTTCTATCAGCAATTGCCTGTTCAGCAAGAGAGAGCTCTCCATCCGCTTCCTCTCCAGTTGCTTCTTCGTTTTCTTCTGTAGCAGCTTCCTGTTTTGTTTCAGCATTTTCTGTTGAAGATGCACTATCTGCTGCTCCACCACCACATCCAATTAAGGATGTCATTACCATTGCAGCTGATAACAAAGCTGCAAGTGCTTTCTTTTTCATTCATTTGTCCTCCTTGTTGTTATAAATAGACATACTCTATTAGTAAAACGTTTCCATTATTTTGATTAATTTCACAAATTTATCTGCATCTTTGATGTATTTATATTCTCACTCTACCTTGGTTGGAGAATAAATAATTGCAAAGGCGAAACGTTTTACTCATTGTGTTTATTATATCTATGCCATGAAAAACTGTCAATACATCATTATATACCAATATAAATTTGATATTTTGTGCATTTTCAACAACATTGATGGACAAAAAAGAAAACGTATCGTCCATATGGGCGATACGTTTTACCGATAATGTATTATTCTATTCTTCAATACGCTTTACAGAAGCTCTCTCTAATAGCTTGCACGCTATTTTAGTGTTCTTCTGTTCCACAGGATCCTCTCTTTGTTCTGCGTTTTTACACATATCAATAACCTGTACTGCTGCCTGGTAACCGATTTCTTCCAAAGGAAGCGCCATCGTTGTAAGTTTCGGATACAGGCAGGAAGAAATCTCCTGATTATCATAACCTATAATCGAAATATCTTCTCCCGGTACCTTTCCGGCTCTTTTTATAGCCTCGTATGCGCCAGCGGCAATTGCATCGGACATACAGAATACTGCTGATACTTTATCCGTAATTCTGGAATCTATCAGCTCCTTCATTCCTTCATATCCACCATCATAATTCCATCTGCAGTATACTACGAGATTAGGATTGAATAACTCCTTCGCTTCAAAGAATGCTCTTTGAACCCCCATCATTCGATTGATGGTATGCGTATTATCGAATTCTCCGCCTAATATTGCTATCTCCTTATGCCCCATGCTCATCAAATACTTAATTGCCTCATATCCGCCGCGCTCGTCATCCAGTCGAAAAGTTGGAATTCTCTTATTCGTAGTATAAGAATAAGCCATAACAAACGGGATATTTCCGGGGGGGTCCAGCCCGATGATCTTATGTTCATGTCCGCCTATATAAATAATCCCATCCGTATTTAATGAATTCATTTTGTTCAAAACCGGTTGTAACGCCTGGCTATACAGCTTTTGATCGTGCATCCACTGTCCATGCCATCTACCATTTAATCGCATGTTTTCAATGACAACATTATAACCATGTTCTTCACAACAGCTCATCAACCCTTCAATTATCGACGCAGAACTAAAAACAATCAGATCTTCCACAATAACTCCAATGGTCTTTGAATTTACTGCACGAAGACTTTTCGCCAGATAATTGGGCTTATATCCGACACGTTCCACTGTTTCTTTAATCCTGGCAGCCAGATCATCGCTTGCCTTATTGCTTTTTCCGTTCAGTACATTTGAAACCGTAGAAACCGAAACGCCACACATTAATGCAATATCCTTTATTGTAACATTGCCCTCTGCCTTTGTTTTACTCATTTTACCACCCAAAATCAGCTTCCCCTTATCAATTAATGTTTTCACTTCCTGTGAAAGGTAGTTTTACTATGTATTTTACCATATATTTTGTAATTGTAAATATATAAAGTGGTAAAACGTTTTTCTTTGTGCAATATTATAAATTTTCTGTCATGCATTTTGTAATAATTGCTTATAGATTCTTCATCAGCTCTTCAAATTTATGAATCTCTGTCGATATAAACCAGAAACCAACCACAGATGCAATCACATCCGAAATAACGGCTGCCCAGAGCATCGTTACAATATTCTTTGAAATCATGGCAATGATCACGGATGCCGGAACAAAAATAATCACATCACGCAGCAATGCCAGTATTGTGGATTTCAGACTGTTGCCCATAGATTGAAGGATAATTGCTGCTGATTTGATATAGCAGGTAAGTATGATTCCTCCAAGGAAAATACGGATACACAGTCTTGCATATTCCATATATTCTGCCGTATTGCGGCTTCCAAACAGCATGATAACCGCATCCGGCGCAAGTTCAAAAATTAGAAACGCAATAATACCTACCAGAAGCACCAGCTTTGTGATTAACTGTATGGTTTCCTTAACGCGCTCTGTATTTCCGGCACCCATATTAAATCCGATAATCGGCTGTCCGCCAAGGCTGATACCGATTACAATCGATACTACAATACCAAATACTTTCATGACAATACCAACTACGGCAAGTGGAATAACTGCTCCGAAAGCTTCTCCGGTACTTGCATAGGTGCCATATCCATACTTGGTCAAAAGATTATTATTTACTGCAATAATCACAACGATGGAAAGCTGCACTATCAACGAAGCCATACCAACGGACACGATTCTTCCGCCTGTAGAAAGGTCCATCTTCACTGCCTCACGATTGATCCTGAAGTTTTTTGATCTGGTCAGATACCAAATACTCATCACAAAAGTAACGATCTGTCCCAGAATCGTAGCGATTGCTGCTCCCTTTACTCCCATTCTAAATCCAAAAATAAATACCGGGTCCAGAGTCAGATTCGTAATCGCTCCTGCCAGTGTACAGGCCATTGCAAACTTCGGGGAACCATCGGCACGTATTGATCCATTCAGTCCCTGACCGATTATATAAAAAGGAATACCTATACAGATAATCTTATAGTAATCGGTAGCATACTGATAGCACTCCACTTCTTCCGGATTTCCACCAAACAAAGCCAGTACCTGCTTTCTGCATAATAGTCCTATGATACATAGTACAACAGCCAGCCCGATTAAAATGACAAATCCGTTACCAATATCTTTGTTTGCCTGCTTTGTATCATTCTTACCAAGTGCAATACTGAATTGTGCTGCCGCACCATCTCCGATTAAAAGCGCAAGTCCCAGTGCCAGTACCGTAAACGGATAGACAATGTTTGTCGCTGCATTTCCGTAAGCTCCTGCCTCGCTCCATCCGATAAAAATCTGATCAACAATATTATAAAGTGCCGCCACTACCATGCTTATGACACATGGTATGGAAAATTTTCTGATCAGACCCCCGATCTTTCCTGTTCCTAAATTTAACTCATTCATTTTCTTTCTCTCCATTTCTTATTAATTGCCTTCGGCTCGTTCTCATTAAGTATGCTCTACACTACCTGCTGCACTAACCTCGTACTTCGCTTCGCTCGTCCTCGCTAAGTGCACAGGTATGGTTCGCACTAAATTCGAACTTCGCCTTCGGCTCGTTCTCATTAAGTGCTCTACACAAAAAAAGACGAGCAGCATCAACTGGATTTACGCAATTGATGCCACTCGTTCGAAAGAATTATAACAAATTTCTTCTCAGATTTTCAAATATTTTTTCAGTTTTTAAATTGCTTTTAGCACACTCTGCTTCCTCATATGCCACCAATATACAACAAAGATGGCTCCTCCTGTGAAGATCCAGGAAGCAACATATACATTCGTCAGCATTTCATAGGTCGGGAACCAGCGGAATACCGTTACCATCCAGATCAACCGGAATACAACCGTTCCTAAAATCGTAATAATCGAAGGTTCCAGGGATTTCCCCATTCCCCGCAAAGCTGCACTTTCTACTTCATAGGTCGCCGTCAGCCCTTCGAGGGAGCAGACATGATGCATACGGATCAGTCCGTAAACCGCTACCGCACTGCTTGTTGTATAGATTCCCACAAAGAAATCGTCCCAGATCATGAAGATAATTGCAAGAATCTCTGTGAAAACAATGCCAAACAGCATGCACAACCAGAAAATCCTTTTACATCTTTTCAGATTACCGGCCCCGTAATTCTGACTGGTAAACGTAACCGCTGCCTGCGCAAAAGCGGAAGCAATATCGTAAGTAAAGTACTCAAAATTTAACGCCAGGGAAGAACCTGCAATCGCATCTTCGCCAAACGAATTAATTCCACTCTGAATAAATACGTTGGATACAGCGAAGATCGCTCCCTGAATTCCTGCCGGAATGCCAATAACAAGCACTCTTCTTAGTGCATTACCATCGATCCGCATCTTCTGTACCCGAAACTGAAATTCATCCTTACGACGATGTAAATTAAGCATAACCAGTCCGGCACTCAACACATTAGAGATCACCGTTGCAATGGCTACACCGGCAACACCTAAATGAACGCAGATTACCAGAACCAGATTCAAAATGACATTCACAATTCCGGAAATGAACAGGTAATACATCGGACGCCGACTGTCACCGAAGCTTCGCAATGCTGCAGCACCAAAATTGTATATGGTCATAAAGGGAATACTGAAAAAATAGATTCGGATATAGAGCAGTGCCTCATTCATGACACTTTCCGGCGTCCCGGATAATTCCAGAACGACTCTTGCAGTAAGTAATCCAATACCCATCAAAACTACCCCAAGTATCAGCCCAAATGTGATTACCGTATGAAGCATGCCACTGATCTCTTCCCGCTTCTTTTGTCCGATCAGCGTAGCAAGTGCTGCATTCGGCCCTACCGAAAGTCCGACGATCAGATTTACGAAAATGCCGACAAGTGCCACACAGCTTCCTACTGCTGCAAGTGCCGTATCACCTGCAAAACGTCCGACAACCGCAACATCTGCCGAATTAAATAATTGTTGTAAAATACTGCTGAACGCTAACGGTATTGCAAACAGAATCAGTTTTCCTGAAAGCTTTCCGTTCAGCATATCCATTTCTTTTCTTTCCATATTATGTATTCTCCCTTATGACACGCTGTTACCCGGTTCTGAATAGTTACCTTTATTTTTATGTATCTGTTCATTGCTCCGTGTATTTGCAGTCATAATGATAATATATCTTTCGTCATCTGTTCCTGTCAAAAGGCAAGAAAGATGCTAAGTCTCTTATAAGAAAACTTAGCATCATCATCTTTTCTTTATTACCATCCTGTTCATCAACAGACTGTCTATCTGGTACAGTTATATAGAAATCAGTGTACTAGTACCTGGAAAACTCCAGAATTTTCTTGGCGTTCTGAATTCTCTCCTCAGTCGGAGGATCTACTCCTTCCAGCTTATAAGGAATACCAAGCTCTTTCCACTTATATTCTCCAAGTGTATGATAAGGAAGTACCTCTACCTTCATCACCGTATCCAGCGTATCGATGAATTCTCTTGTTTTCTTCAAATATTCATCCTTATCTGTGATACCGGGAACCAGCACGTGACGAATCCACATCGGAATTCCCTGTTCAGAAAGATATCTTGCACAATCCAGAATATTCTTATTGGTATGACCGGTCAGCTTCTTATGTTCTTCATCATCAATGTGCTTAATATCAAGCATGACCAGATCTGTATATTTTAACAGTTCATTAAATTTGGAGAAAAAAGGCTCCTCTCTTGTAAAAGGCTGTCCTGAAGTATCCAGGTTGGTATTAATACCTCTTTCATGAGCCTTCTTGAACAGATCAATCAAAAAGTCAATCTGCAATAAAGCTTCTCCTCCACTTACGGTAATTCCACCGTCTTTTCCCCAGTAACTGCGAAAACGTTCCGCCTTATCCAAAAGTTCATCCGCAGTCTGCAAATTATCTGTATCCGGATTCCAGGTATCCACATTATGGCAATACTGACAACGCATATTGCATCCTTTCAAAAAGATCAGATAACGGATTCCGGGGCCATCTACTGCTCCAAAAGATTCTAATGAGTGAATTCTACCTTTAATCATCGTAATAATCTCCATTCTCTGCCGTACCGGCAGCTGCGGGGTTAAATTTATTGTGACTGTTCAGCAACGGCTGATATTTATAGTATGAACTGTTTACACGTATTATAGTCTTATTTATTGAGAGTTGTTCTCATTAAGTGTCCAGGTATGGTTCGCACTAAATTCCATCTTCGCCTACGGCTCGATTTCATTAAGTGCTCTACTCAAAAAACAGGGGTCGGACAACTGCCCGACCCCAATTTAATCAATGATCACTGAAACCTGTTAAAATTAAAGATGCTTATGGCAGGTTCTTGCGATAACATCATCCTGCTGTTCCTTGGTCAGGCTGATGAACTTAACAGCGTAACCAGATACACGGATGGTGAAGTTAGCGTATTCAGGCTTCTCAGGATGTGCCTGTGCATCTAACAGCTTCTCGGTACCGAATACGTTAACGTTAAGGTGATGAGCACCACGATCAAAGTATCCATCGAGAACGCCAGCCAGAGTATTCTTCTGCTCATCAAGGTCATGTCCAAGAGCGGAAGGAGCCATGGTCTGTGTATTGGAAATACCATCCAGAGCATACTCATAAGGCAGCTTAGCTACAGAGTTCAGGGAAGCAAGCAGACCGCTCTGCTCAGCACCGTAAGACGGTGAAGCACCAGGAGCGAAAGGCTTGTAAGCTTCTCTGCCATCCGGAAGAGCACCGGTAGCCTTACCATATACTACGTTAGAAGTAATGGTTAAGATAGAGGTTGTAGGCTCGGAATTTCTGTAAGTCTGGTTCTTCTTGATCTTCTCCATGAAGGTCTTAAGAAGCCATACAGCGAATTCATCAGCTCTCGGATCATCGTTACCATATTTAGGGAATTCGCCTTCGGTCTTGAAGTCGATTGCGCAACCCTGATCATCACGGATAACCTTAACCTTAGCATACTTAATAGCGGACAGGGAGTCTGCTACGTGGGACAGACCTGCAATACCGGTAGCGAATGTTCTTCTTACGTCAGTATCAATCAGAGCCATCTCAGCTGCTTCATAGTAGTACTTATCATGCATATAGTGAATCAGGTTCAGGATGTTTACATACAGAGCTGCACACCAGTCAAGCATGATATCGTATTTATGCATAACTTCGTCGAAGTCAAGATATTCGGAAGTAATCGGTGCGATTTCAGGACCACACTGCATATGCTTGCCTTCCTTATCAAGATGCTTCTCATCCTTACCACCGTTAATAGCGTAAAGTAAGCACTTAGCAAGGTTAGCACGAGCACCGAAGAACTGGATTTCCTTACCAGTCTGTGTAGCGGATACACAACAGCAGATACTGTAGTCATCGCCCCAGATCGGCTTCATAACATCATCGTTCTCATACTGGATGGAAGATGTCGTTACGGAAATCTTAGCTGCATACTTCTTGAAGTTCTCAGGAAGAGCACTGGAGTAAAGAACAGTTAAGTTCGGCTCAGGGCTCGGTCCCATGTTCTCAAGAGTATGAAGGAAACGATAGTCGTTCTTGGTAACCATATGACGGCCATCCATTCCGATACCACCAACTTCCAGAGTAGCCCATACCGGGTCACCGGAGAACAGCTGGTTGTAGGAAGGAATACGAGCAAACTTAACCATACGGAACTTCATGGTCATATGATCGATTAATTCCTGAGCTTCCTTCTCGGTTAAGGTACCTTCCTTAAGGTCTCTTTCGATATAAATATCAAGGAATGTAGAGATACGTCCTACGGACATAGCTGCACCATTCTGAGTCTTGATTGCTGCAAGGTATCCGAAGTATAACCACTGTACAGCTTCCTTAGCGTTTGTAGCAGGACCGGAAATATCATAGCCGTAAATCTTAGCCATTTCCTTCATTCCCTTAAGGGCTTTGATCTGCTCAGCGATTTCTTCTCTTAAACGGATAATGTCTTCTGTCATTGTTCCGTTACCGCAGTTCTTCTTGTCTTCTGTCTTCTTCTGGATCAGGAAATCAATACCGTAAAGAGCAACTCTTCTGTAGTCACCTACGATACGTCCACGACCATAAGTATCAGGAAGTCCTGTTACGATATGAGTATGACGAGCAACCTTCATCTCATCAGTATATGCATCAAATACTGCCTGATTGTGTGTCTTATGATAATCGTTGAAGATCTTGTGGAACTTAGGGTTAACTTCATAACCATAAGTGCTTGCAGCTTCTTCTGCCATCTTAATACCGCCGTAAGGCATGAATGCTCTCTTTAACGGCTTGTCTGTCTGAAGACCAACGATCTGCTCAAGATCCTTCATAGACTCATCAATATAACCAGGTCCATAAGCTGTCAGACTGGAAACAACCTCTGTTTCACACTCTAAAACACCGTCATGTTCACGTTCTTCCTTCTGTAACTCCTGAAGTCTTCCCCAAAGCTTATCCGTTGCTTCGGTAGATCCCTCCAGAAAGCTCTCATCACCATCATAAGGTGTGTAGTTTCTCTGAATGAAATTACGCACATTCACGTCTACATCCCAATGGCCGTCTTTCACAAATCCTCTCCATGCTTCTGCCATGAAAATATACCTCCTTCTGAAATTTACAATAATATTATCAACAGGGAACTTTATAAATGGTTCACCTACTGTTGTTTACGATAAAAGTGTACTACTTATAATAGCTTAGTGTCAACCATTTTGCTCAATGCACGTAATTTTGTACATGTCTCAAGGTTATCTCTTAATATGTGTCTGACACTTTTCCACATATCTGTAAAAAGACTCCTATACGCTCCATCCATTATTTATTATTTATTCTGAAATGGCCAGTTTTTCAAACTGCGGACGAACCTTGCGGAATACTTCCATCAGCTTTGGAGAAAATACACTACACTCTCCATTGACAATCATGTGAAACGCTTCCGCGGGAGAATTTATTGAGGTGGATATCTATCATGGATTTTATGAATGAATTTTATATGTGCATTACGAACGCCCATGCTTTATAGTATAATCTAAACATAATTGTGTAAGGGTCAAATGCCATAAGCAAATTGGCTTACAGCTTGTAAGCCAATTTACTCAGATAATTCATTTTCGATTTCTTCCACTTTCGGCAGGCTGCTTTTAAATTCTTCACGAAGTACCTTTGTCAGTTCGTATGCTGCAATCCCAATTGGCTGTGAAATGTCATCCAGAGCATATTCTGCAACTACATCATCCTTGTTTTTGCAAATAAGTAAACCAATTTTCTTATCCCTTTACAATGTCATACAGATTTTTCTGCATTTTATTCTCAAAATACCGCTTCAATTCCACAGTTTTGTCCCACATTTCCTGTGGATAATATCCATATCGGCTCTTAACATCCTCCATCCGCTCTTCCAACGACACAATTCCATCTGCTCCTGCAATTGCATCACATAGCTGAATGAGGTAATCATAATCATCAAACTGTGTCTTTTGAAGCAATAAAACTAATTCCTTCTGCTTTTCTTTTGAAATATCAAACTTACCCAAATAGTTTTCAATTTTCCCATGTACAAAAGAATGCGTAAGTGCAATTTTTGCCGCTTCTTGATAGCCAAGCTCCAGCAAATAATGATACCCATTATATACATGCGCTAATTGAGCCACACCAAAACGTCTGCCTATATCATGAAGCAATCCGAAAACATATGCTTTTTCTGGGTCAAGTCCTTCACACTCCAGTGCAATTTTTTCTGCTGCCTCCGCTGTAAACTCACAGTGCTGCTCCCATTGACCGGGATTGCAGGAAGCCGCCTCTTTTAACAACATTTTCGCAATTGGTACAGATAATGTTTTCCCGTTCTCTTTCAAATACCTAAATAACTCCGGCGTAATTGCAGGATAAGTGAGTTTCTCTGGCAAACTGTCAAATGTCTTTACCTCTGCCATCTCGCTTTCGGGAATAGCCCCCAGTTTATGAATAACTGCTTTAAATATCATACCGTTTGCGCCAGTCCCCTCACTGTCTCCAGCCCAGTAATCACATAATGGTGCAATATAATAATCCGTAACACCGGACTCCTCATAAAGTTCGCGTTTTGCTGCCTCCAAAGGTGTTTCTCCTTTTTCGATATGCCCTCCCTGCGTTTCCCAGGTGGTTCTCATTTTGTGTCTGCTTAAAAGAATTTTCCCTTTATACTGGGAACAAATTACAACATATTTATATGTCTGCAGTTCTCCAATGGGATATATTTTAGTTATCATAACCTTCTCCTCATTTCTGGACTGGTTTTGTTCTGGCTTTTTTACTTCTCTTTTCTCAACAATAGTACTACCGTCTCAAGTGTCGGAAACTTTTCCAAGGTAACAGTATGCTCATCAGACTGCTCTTTATCCAAAGAAATACCATCAACTTGAACTACTTCCTTGCCATCTCTAAGAACCGGTACCGGAAATTGAAACTTGATATTCCTAATCCAATTACCATCTTCTCGTCTTTCTGGAAATATATCAATACGCTCAATAAATGCCTGTATAAACTGTTTCTTTTCAGCATCCGTACATTCTGCATATAATTCATTAAATGCGTTCAAAAAGCCGTATATGCTGTCAGCATCAATCTGATTTTTCTTAAGTTCATATACCTGAGACTTCAAATCTGCGATTGCCTCCTCCACTTCATCTATTTTATCATATTGGGTATCTAATCGTCTCTGTAAATCTGTTATTTTTTTATCGTAATGAATATCTGTAACATCCAGATTATCCATCTGCTGTTCAAGATGTGTTTTAATTGTCTCTGCCTGATGGAGATTTGCGTTTAATACAGATAACTGCTTTTCCAGATCAGAAGTATCAACTGTTGCCCCGATTCTATCTTGAATGGCATCCTTGAATTTTCCTTCCCTAGTCATTGCCGTAATCAATTTTGCAAGCACATCATCAATTTGAGACTGTTCAATGTTACATCGAAAAGTACATTTATGTCCTGTGGCATTTACTGTATTCTTGCAATAGTAGTAATATCTGGTTTTCTTATCTTTCCGCCCTGCTTTTGCAATGTTGCCATACATTCCTTTTCCACAACATGGACATTTCAATATTCCTGACAAAATATGTGCATGCTCCGGATCATGAATCTTTTCTCTTCTGTAATTATTTTTAGAGCGTTTCTCCTGTGCAAGATTCCAATCCTCTTCAGAAATAATAGCTTCATGGATTCCCTCATATATAGGGAACTCCGATTGTTTCACTACATGCGTTTCATTACGGGTTCCTGTTTTCTTTTCGGTGCGCCTACGTCCGTATGCTATCTTCCCCATATACACCGGGTTATCAATAATCTTTTTGAGAAAACTTGATGAGAAACCAGGGATTGTTCCGTTTTGACGTAATTTCTTTGTATAACCATGATTGTTCAAATAATTGGCAACGCCATTGATTCCATCATTAGTATGAATATACCGATCAAAAATCATTTGAATAATTTCCATTTCATCCTCTGCAATAACAAGTTCTCCATTTTCCAGCTTATATCCATAAGGTGCAAATCCACCGTTCCATTTTCCTTCTCTGGCTTTTTGCTCACGTCCGGCCATCGTCTGTACTCTTATGTTCTCACGTTCCATCTCTGCTACAGCAGCAATAATAGATATAAGCAGTTTACCGGCTTCTTTTGAGCTGTCAATTCCATCTTCTACACAGATAAGATTGACACCATAATCCTGCATAAGCTGTAAAGAGCTGAGTACATCTGCCGCATTTCTGCCAAATCGGGATAATTTAAATACAAGGACGAAATCAACTCCGTCCTTGCCATCTTCAATATCATTCAACATCCGCATAAATTCCTGACGACCTTTTATATTCTTACCGGAATGTCCTTCATCAGAATATTCTCCAACAATCTCCATATCTTGAAATTCTGCATATTTTCTAAGCTTGTCCTTCTGTGCATCAAGGCTATAGCCATCAACCTGTATAGCCGTAGATACACGAGTATATATGTAACATCTAGTTTTCTTCTTCAATAATCTCACACTCCTATTTTGGTAATACTAATGGCGAATTTTTCAATAATCCTGCAATAACAGAGTTGTATTTGGCTATTCCGTAATCCTCAACGATGCTTGTTATTCTAGCCCCGGCATCCTTGGAAGAAGCACCACACAGAAAGACTCTCTCATCCGCCGTTCCATAGTCCAGCACGATAAACCGATCATGGAATATGCCACCAGTCTTCTTCATTGACAGTTTTACAGTTGGATATTCCTTACGGAAATCCGTATATTCTATGTTGTGAAGTTTATTATTTCCAACATTATCGCTAAATAAAATAATATTTACTCCTATCGGAGAATTCTTAAGATGCACCAGTGTTCTTAATCCAATATAATTGTCAACCACATATATTGATGCCTTTGCCTGCCTATAAATAGACTCGTAAACCTCATCCGCACTACTAAATTTTGCATTAAACATGAGCCATTTTTCATCATCATCTGAAATAAAACTATTCATCATATCCGCAAGTTCAGATTTCGTCACTACATCCTTTAGGCCTTCTGCAACATCAGAAATCTGTTTTTCAAGAGATATCATATCAGAATTGATTTTGCTGATTTCAATTCTGTTGTTAGCAGTCTCCATGCTTAACTGAAGTAATTCTCTCTGACCGATTAAATCACGATTTTCTAATATGTAATCTTTCATTCTTTTGAATGTTTTCACAAGTGCTCTGCTTTGTTGAATAGCAAGTTCTCCTCGCAAAACAGTCATAAGCATATATACTCCCTGCTCCGTAAAAACATAAGGTTTATATTTTATGTTTGACCCTCTACTCGCCTTCAAGGTGAAATTTTTGCACCTTGAAAGTTCTTCAACTTCTTCATCATTTAATTCAAACATAAAATCATCGCCTTCAAACTTTGCAATATTATTCTTGACCTGTCTCTTAAAATTCTTTGTCTCATACCCGTATATCTCTGCCAAATCTGTATCGAGCATTACTTTTCTGCCTCTAAATACATAAAGTCTGTCCTTCATGTATTCCTCATTAATCTCAATTATCTTGATTTCTTCTTTCTTATCTTCCGCCATAAAACCCTCCGTTTATCTTGCGGTACATATTTTGCGCTGCAAACCTTACTCCTTATGAATCCTATACGTATCATCTTTTACTCTGTAGTATTACTCACAGATTCCTTTATCTTGTCATAATACGCTTTATACCTATAAATCGTTCTCTCACTGACATTATTCCTTCTTGCAATCTCTATCATAGTCATACCGTTCTCATAGCAATCAACAAAATCATTGTAGATTGCCATCCATTTTGCATTGTGCTTCTGCCTTCCGCTTAATTTACGTTTTTTATAATATTCCAATTCTTCACGTAAATCGGCGTTTTCATTTTCTAATTCTTCAATTCTTTTTAATGCTTCCTCAAGTGTTATAACCTTCTCCACTTCATTGTTCCTCCGTTTGTGTCATTTTCGTTTTGTCTATATTATATATTGCTAATCAGTATTGGTCAATTTGATTTTGTCATGCAGGAGCACTTTTCATATTCATCATGCACATAAAATACCGCTGATACCTTTTGCAATGGAGATCAGCACATAAGGGTCATGCTCGATGCTGTCAAGGTCAAAGTGGTACTCGTCATAGTCATGGGTAGCCTCGTAGTTGTCCAGATACGCTTGCAGCTCAGCTTCCATCTGTGCGTAGGCATCCTCGGCGGCCAGCATATCGCTGTCCTCGGAAAAGTAGGAGGATGCCGCAATGCCGCTTCCGGCGCTGCCGAACATGGCGGTGCAGGATTGCAGTCCGGTGAGAACCATCAGCAGCAAAAGCACCAGCACCAGAACCGGGAAACGGGATTGGTGGCCGCCTGTGCGATCTCCGGGTTATCCCGCAAGGACTTCTGGTAAAAATACTCCGCGTTGGCAGCAAGGGCCTGCCGCTCGGCTTTTTCTGCGGCCCGGTAAGGTTTCAGCTTGTGGTGCCGGATGCTGCTGCGGATGGCCCGGCCAACCTGACGCTCGGCAAGTTCTTCCCCCTTGTGGCCGCCCTCCACCCCCACGTTTTCATGCTCAACTTCGTGGATTTTGCCGTGGGCGAATAGCAGCGCCTCCGAAACGGGACGGCCTGCCGGGTTGGGCTTTAACTTGGGAGGCCCTTTGGCCTGCTGTTCAAAACGCAGGGCGCTCTTGGCCTTGCCGGTGGCCTCGTCACAGACCGTTTCTTTCACGACAACACGCTTTTTCGGGATAGCGTCACGGGCTGCATCCAGCTTGTCAGCTTTCTGATCTGCTTTGCGGATATAGGGCTGCAAATCTGGGTCGGCCCGTTCTTCCTCGGTCAGTTAGAGCCGGGAGGATGGCCGGTGCAGGGCGGCGTCCCTCTCGGCAGCGGTGGCCGCTGCCTGTTTTGCGGATTTTTTGGTCTTATGCCGGTCATGGGCATCGTCGGCCCGTTCCAGCAGCTTTTCCGCTGTGCCGCCAGCCTCCGGGGTATAGTCCTGTTCGGCCTCCCGGCTGGAAATGTTCTCCACCTCGCCGGTGGCCTGATTTTCCAGCGTCAGGCCATCGCGGGCCATGGCCTGTGTCACCTTGGGTTTAGCTTTCAGCTCTTTCAATGGGTCGTCACCTCCTATTTTGGGCATAAGAAAAGCGCCGCTTGTTCAGCGACGCTTTCAAAGCTCATTCAGGAATTCAGCTTTAGACGAATGGGGTTTAGCCAGTCAAATGATACAGCATCATCAGGTTTGCACCATTTAGACTGCCTGAATTGTTCCGATATATATTGCATATCTTCAATGCGGCTTTCATCCAATACTATACTCATTTCGCCACCACCTTTGGCTATCATAACAAAAGATAAGATTTCCTTTTGTGCATTATGAATACGTTCGGAATAAGGCCTTTCGTTAATTTCTTGAAGCTGTTCAACATCGTACAGGTAGTATTCACCACAGTAGAACACAGCACTTACTTCATTAAAGTCCGGCATACTTATTATTTCTAACACCCTCCGGTAAAATGTTGCCTTTGTTGTTGCAACAAAAGGTATCATACGATAGGTCTGGTCATCGTAGACCAGCATAAAAACAGGCATGATGTCATGCTCCTGCATTTGAAATATTACAGTATGCATGGAGGAAAATCGTAAAAACAGCTCCCGTAAACATCCTTTGGAATCTTTGAAAATAGGATTATCAAGAGTAGCTCTTAGTTCGGAGGGCTGAAAAAACTTTGCGTCTCCCATAGAAAAATACATTGCAGCTTTTTCTCCTTCAACTGCCTCTTTCCCCAGTTCCAAAGTGTAATCACTTGTGAAATTCAATTCCTTAAACTGTATGTTGCGGAACAGTGTTTCAATTTTACATTTAAGAGCTTGGCATATTTCACAGTCACATGGAAAATGTTTCCCTATTTCCTCTAAAAATTGATTCATCTGTGCAATGCCATCTCTGATTTTGGGATAAAGATCAAGTGTATCATTTGCTTCTCGGAAAGTAATTCTTGAAGTAAAAAACACCTCTACCAATCCTAGGTTTTCAAAACATACAGAACGAATATAATCCAATGCGTCGTTAAACGATGCATCCACATCAACAACAAGGCGCGAATCTTTTAATGTGTATAAGCCATGAGGTAAATACAAATCAATAGCAAGCTCTTTTTTCAGTTCAAATGGTCTCTCTTTGGTTGTTTTGTTTCGCGTGTTGATAAACCATTTCAATGTATCGCCTGACAAAAGGCTATCGCGCAGTTCCTCGTATGTTTTTTTGTTTTCCTCCGTCTTTAAGTTTTTTTGTATAACGAATGTAATATTTCTGAACTCAGAAAAGAATTTGTCCAAGTTTGAAACATCATCAAAAAAATTACCATATCGGCCAAATTCATCGAGCGATTTTAATGCGCTATAGAATTTTTGTAAAGCAGGAGCTAATATTTCGTGATTCTCCATGAGATTACCCCTTTCCCATTATATTTTAGCACATCCTTCCATAAAATGATAGCGTTCCTGTTTTAGTATGTCGATTTTTCTGCCATCGGAACTTCGTCTAACCGGGTCGTCATAATCTTGTAGAGCTGGGTGTTGTGTGGGATCGGGTTGGTAAATGGCAGCACCACATTTTCAAAGATCAAAAGGCCCTCGCCGGGTTCGGAATTGTCGATGTACTTCTGCTGGTCTGCCGACAGGTTGAGCCGTTCCGCAAGGATTTTCCTGTCCCCGGACGCCTGATTGAGCAGCGTAATAAAATCGCTGTTTTCCAGAATGTTTTCGATCTCCGGGGAGGAAAGGAACACCGTTCTCACGATGTCCTTTCCATTCTGAACATTCAATTTTTTGTGTTCCCACACTCCATATCAATGACTACTGAAACGGTGATATAGTCCTCAATACGCTTATTACGGAATTTATCGCCCTCTGAGTCAAACACCACATGACGAGAAAAGTGCCTAAATCTAAGGATTTCTACAAGGTTTCTCTTTGTAGCAACACTACCGTCTCCACATGCACAGTCTGTGGAAACATATCGACCGGGCGGACGCGTTTCAATTCATAGCCGCCGTCACACAGAATCCGGAGATCACGGGCAAGCGTTGCGCTGTCGCAGCTCACATAAACGATCCGGTCCGGGGCCATCTTAAGCATGGTATCAAGACACATCTCATCGCAGCCCTTCCGTGGAGGATCCACGACAATCACATCCGGATGAAGCATGCCTTCCCTGCCCTGCTCCGCGCTGCCTGCAGAATGGGATACCGCATCTTTTCTTCCATAGAATTCCGGCAGTACCTCTTCTGCCTTTCCAGCAAAGAACTCTGCATTAGTGATTCCATTATTTGCTGCATTCTGCTTTGCATCCTCAATCGCCTGTGGCACGACTTCCACTCCATAGACCTTTGATGCTCTTCCGCTTAAGAACAGGGAAATCGTTCCGATTCCACAATACAAATCCCACACGGATTCCTTACCGCTAAGTCCTGCATAGGAAAGTGCCAGACTGTATAGCTTTTCTGTCTGCACCGGATTTACCTGATAAAAGGAAAGCGGTGAAATAGAAAAAGCAATGCCATCTCCGGTACGTGCGAAGCAGTTATCCACATCACGGACGAAAATCGTATCTGTTATCCTCTCTTTTCCCCAAAGTGTATGAATTTCTGTCCCCATAATCACATTGGTTTTCTCGCAATTAATGCTTACAGATATACTGGTCATACCCCGGATTGCCACAAGCCGTTCAATCAGCTCCTTCTGATGAGGCAGCCATTCCCTTTTGCTGTTCTTCTCTCTTATCCCGGTACAGCCTTTCATGTGTTCCGGATTAATTACCAGACACACCATAATTTCTCCACTGGTAAAGCCCTTACGGATTAACACATGGCGGACCAGCCCTTTTCCGGAAGCCTCCTCATATGCGCTTATGCCATATTCCTTCATATACTGCAAAATTGCTTCCAGAATCGTCCTGTTCTCATCTACTCCAAGCAGGCATTCCGTATTGGCAATAATACTGTGCGTGCGCCCTGCATAGAAGCCGGCAACCGGATTTCCCTCTTTATCCATGCCAATCGGGTACTGCGCCTTGTTTCGATATCGAAACGGCTCCTCCATTCCCACAACCGGCTCCATAATCCGGTCAAGCTCCTCCGGCCCGAATCCACCGATACGAAGCAGATTATTCCGCACCTTATTGTGTTTAAATGCAAGCTGCTGCTCATAGCTCATTGCCTGGATCTGGCATCCTCCGCATTGCCTGTGAAAACAGCAGGACGGCGTTACACGAAAAGGAGAAGGTGTAATCACCTTCTCTAATCTTCCGTAACCGTAATTCTTCTTTAATTTAATTGCACGGATCTCTACCTGATCGCCAATGATCGTATCCTTAATGAAAAAAGGATAACCGTTTACCTTGCCAATCCCTTCTCCCTCCGTGCTTATATCGATAATCTCAGTTGTAAGCAGTTGATTTTTCTGAAAATCCATATCTCTTCGTTCTTCCCTGTTGATTCGATCCTGTCCCATATTTTACGCAGCAGCTCCGCGATTGTTACGATTCACTGCTGAATCATGTTCTTACGCAGCCTGACAATAAGTATCCGGCTGCTATGGGAACAATAACCGGTTATTTCACTCATAGGCTGCCGGATGGTACAGGTTACTCCACCCTGGTTCCAATAACATTGGAATCAAACAGCCGGTTGAAGCCAAGCCAGCCCGTTTCTGTAGTATTGTCCATTAATTCAGTAAAGGTCTGCAGCTTTGCATCCGTATTATCCGCAAAGTTAAGAGCTACTGCCTCCATGATTGCCGGCTTCTTCGGAGAACCAAACTCATATTCTCCGTGATGCGCCAGAATACAATGCTTTAACTCACTTGCCAGAACAACAGGAAATCCCGGAATCTCACGAATCTTCTCTCCAACCATCTCCGTACCGATCACGATATGTCCAAGGAACTGCCCCTCATCGGTATAATCATTCTGCGGAAAAGCAGAAAGCTCTTTGATTTTACCCATATCATGACAGATTGCAGCAGTTAAAAGCAGATCCCGGTTCAGTCTCTCATAATTCTTACAGTAATAGTCACACATTCTGGTTACGCTTAAGGTATGCTGTAATAAACCTCCTACGAAGCCATGATGTACGGTTTTAGCTGCGGAGGATTTCTTAAAGGCGGCAATAAAGCCTTCATCCTCAATAAAAAACCCGGAAAGAAGCTGCTTCAGATATGGATTCTGAATGCTGTGAATGTACTTCAGCAGTTCCGTATACATTTCCTCAATATCATATTTACTTACCGGAAGATAATCACTGGGATTCACCTCTTCCTCCTGGCATTTCCGGATCCGCTTCACATTTACCTGTAAAGCCCCCTGAAAGCTCGTTACATCACCATAGACCTCTATGTAATCCAATGCATCAAAATCTGCAATTCCTGCATTGTTCGGATCCCAGATCTTACCGTCAATCGTTCCCGTTTTATCCTGCAGGATCACGCTTTCATATGGCTTGCCATTCTTGGTTACTGCAGACACCTTATGCTTACACAGATAAATGTCAAAGAAACGGTCTCCGTCTTTATAATCCTTTAAATATTTCATCATGCCACCTCTTTCTGTTGCTTTATTTTAATGTCACATTAACTTCCATTTCTGTATAGCCATCCGGTCCCTGCCGCATCAAGGTCACGGTTACCTGTGCATCCGGCCGTAACTGGTATAGTGCATTCACCAGTTCCTGATAGGAGGTAATTTCTGTCTGTCCTATCTTCGTAATGACATCACCACTCTGAACTCCTGCCTCCATAGCCGGAGAATCCACAACGGTTTCATAAATATATGCCCCTAACGGAACCTGCATCTGCTCATGTGCATCCACCGGTACATCCATGCCATAAACTCCCAGATAAGCAATTGCTTTGTCATTGGAAAGGCACTCCACCAGCTTCTTAAGCTCGGAAATTCCGATTCCGCTGATGAGATTCTTCATATCACCGTCATTATAGGTCATATCAATGATTCCGATTAACTGCCCCCGCAGATTAATAAGAATACCACTCGCTGAGGTACTTCCGTAGATATCGGTTCCAATCCACTTATAGGTGGCATCCGGAAGATGCACCGCATTTCCGGATGAAGTGACAACGCCAATGCTGATCGAATTCTCAACCCCCATCGGACTTCCTATGGCAATCACCGGATTACCCGGAAGATTCACATTGGATGAGGTTCCCATGCTGACCGGCTTTGCAACATCTATGGTAGCAGGCGCCATCTTTGCCTTGACAATGGACAGAATTCCCAGTCCCGTGTTACGATCCTCCTGCTTGATCTCCGCAACATAAGTATCTCCATTTACGAATACAATTTCCAGTAATTCCGCGCCCTTGATATTCTTTAAATTCGCAAGGATCAGAATTTCCCTGCCGTTATCCGCCACGACCACTCCGGACACAATATCTTCATTCTGATATTCATTATCAAACCAGTCTCTGTCCGAGGTAATTCCTACAACCTTCACCATCGAATTCTCTGCCGTTTTCGCAACATCACGCACTGCACCGGATAACGACAGGTAATCCTCTACTCCAAGCTCCATCTCTGATAAAACCTGTTCAATCTGGGAATCCTCCAAAGCAGCCGGTGCTGTCGGCTCCGGTGAGCTCTCAGCCTCATCTGCCAGCCGGTCTTCCGTCAGCATATCCTCCGGCAAAATTTCATCTTCCCTGGTTTCCTCAACAAAAACAACCGTCTGCGGCTCCTCTTCCGGATACAACCGGTTACTGATTACCGGTTCCAACAGCAAAAAGGTCACACACGCAATCAGACCAAAAATCACCGCCATGGAAGCCGTAATTATCGTTCTCCGCAGAAGCTTCTTCCGGTTCAGAGGCCGCTGCTTGATCGTCTCTTTCATAAAATCTGTAGTTTCCGGTTTCGCCTCGGAATTTATATTTTCCTGATTCTGCTTCTTATCCTTCTGATCATCCATGCCAATCACCTATATTTGACTTCATAAATATTCTATGCTATTATATATCCATAAAGTGGTGCTGCCGATAGACGGTTGCCCTCAAAAACAGTTAAAAAATAACCGCTTAGTTTGTTGGGCTAGGGCGGTTATTTTTTATGTGATATCTTGTAAACAAGACTTACAATAGCAACCGCCTGCCGTGATATGGCAGCACCTGATCTGATTATAAATGTAATCACTTTAATTAACAAGTAAATAATGCCATTACTCAAAAATGATCCAGTGGATCATTTTTGAGTATACATAGCGGCATATAAAAACAGCTCCTTCATAATTTATGAAGAAGCTGTTTCATTATAGTCGGCGTGACAGGATTCGAACCTGCGGCCTCTACGTCCCGAACGTAGCGCTCTACCAAGCTGAGCCACACGCCGTTATACGACCATTGACAATCATACCTTTTTTAGGAGCAATTGTCAATGGTTGTTTTAGAATTATTTTTTACGATGAATAACATATTTGCAGATCGGGTTCCCCATGGCGGAAAATTTTTCTTCATATTCCGTCATAATGTTCCCCTTCACCAGCTCTTCATCATGATGCAGATCATAAGTAATCACGATCGCTTGCCATCCTGCAAAGGGCAGCTCCTCCACTGCAAAATCAAACAGTGGCCGGTTATCCGTCTTAAATTCCAAAATGCCATCCTTCTTTAAAAAGGTGTCATAACGCTTTAAGAACTCTCTGGATGGAAGACGACGTTTCGCATGCCGGTCCTTTGGCCATGGATCCGAAAAATTCAGATAAATCCGGTCAATTTCTTCTTCCGCAAATACTTCACTGATCTCTTCAGCATCCATGCGGATAAACCTTAAGTTTGGGAGTGGATCTGTTTCCATCTTCTGGATGGCACGGAGCAGGACACTGGAATATTTTTCAATTCCTATGTAATTAATCTCCGGATTCTCCTTCGCCAGTTCATGAAGGAATTTTCCCTTTCCCATACCAATCTCTATGCGGATTGAATGGTCATTTCCGAATACTTTCGTCCATTTACCCTTTTGTGAACAGGGCTCCTGAATTACCCATTCGCTTTCGGCAATCACATCCCTGGATCCTGCAATATTTCTTAATCTCATGATTTCTTAGCCCTGTGTGCGATTCTCTTATCGATGTACTCTTTGAGCATCAGTACGGTCTCTTCCTCACCAAGCCTGCTGCTGTTTACACACACGTCATAGTTTCTGGAATCGCCCCACTTGATCTTGCAGTAATAATTATGATAATCCTTACGCTTACGGTCACTACGGAAGATGAAGCTTTCAGCTTCTTCCCTGGTAAGCTCGTAGATCCTCATAATACGCTCTACCTTCGCATCCCAGTCGCTCAATACGAAGATGGATACCAGTGCCGGATGATACTTCAGCATGGTTTCTGCACAACGTCCGACAACAACGAAAGACTCTCCGGCATTTGCCTTGTCTTCCAGATAACGGAACTGCAGCTGTGCGATGTTCTCCTCCATGGAATTGGAAAGTCCCTTAACGGTTCTGGAAAAGATCATCTTTTTAGGAACTTCATCATATTTCTCATAGCTTGCCACATCAACATTCTTAGCCTCTGCAATGTTCTGCAGGATATTCTTATCATACAGCTTAATTCCATAAAGTTCGGAAAGCTTCTCAGCGATTTCATGTCCGCCGCTTCCGAATTCACGGCCAATCGCAATAATAATCTGTTCTGCCATACGGTATCCCTCCTTGTTCTGTCTGATTTACAGATATCTTACAAAAATGATAATCATGGAAACGAAAACTACCATAATTGTGGCAGGTGCCATGGCCTTACAATACTTGCCCCATCCAATCGGATAACCTTCCTTTGCTGCCACAGCGGTACCTACAACGTTCGCAGATGCGCCAATCGGTGTTCCGCTTCCACCAATGTCTGTACCCATGGACAATGCCCATGCAAGGGTAGATAAGTCCACACCTTCCATTGCTGCAAGACTCCGGATAACCGGGATCATGGTAGCTGCAAAAGGAATATTGTCAATAAAGGCGCTTGCAAAAGCAGAAACCCAGATAATAATCGCAATCATCAGTTTGATATTACCACCACTGATATTTCCAATAAATTCTGCAATAATCTGCAGGATTCCGGTCTGTTCCAGACCACCTACTACAACGAATAGTCCAACGAAGAATAACAGTGTTTTGTAATCTACCTTCTTTAATAACATCATACTGTCTTTTCCGGAAGTAATCAAGGTTACAATTGCAATAAATAAGCCAATAAATGCAACGCTTAAGCCTGTCTGAGCATGAGTAATCAGCATAACAACCGCACATGCAAAAATGATGCAGCTGATAGTAAATTTACTCTTGCTTGTAATAGCTTCCTTCGGCTCCGGAAAGCTTGCAATGTCAAGTGTTTCCTTCTGTACAAGCTGTTTGTGGAAAATCGCATAAAAGTAAATCAGAGATAATATTAAGCATATGCCGGCAATGAGTCCGGTATGTGTAATAAAGTCTGCAAAAGAATATCCCAGGGAGGTTCCGATAATAATATTTGGGGGATCTCCACACATTGTTGCGGACCCACCTAAATTTGCACAGAAAATCTCTGACAGGATAACCGGAACCGGATTGAATTTCAACAGCTGTGCAAGCTCTACGGTAACTGCTGCCAGGAACAGAATAACGGTAATACTGTCAATAAACATGGACAGAAAGCTTGCCATTAACATAAATGTAATGAAGATCGGAATGGTCTTATACTTAACAGCCTTTGCAATCCGCATGCATAACCAGCGGAAGAATCCTGCATTTCCCATTCCTTCTACCATGATCATCATGCCGGCGATGAAGATAATGGTTTCCCAGTTGATTCCTGCAGAGGCCTCGCCACCCTGTCCTGCCGGATACCAGAAACTTAATGTAAAAATCGCACGAAGATTCAGTGTCTCCCAAATTGCCGCCGGACTGTGCATTACTAATCCAAATACAAGAACCAGCACCAGAAGACCACATACCAGTGTTACGATGTGACGCTCGATCTTCTCTGTCACGATCAGCGCAAACATTGCCACAAAGATGATTACTGCTAATATCTGAGCCATTTTACTCCTCCTTCTTTACATAAAAAATACCACTCCGTTGCCATAAACTTCTTCGTTCATGGTAAGTGGTTGTCTTTATGTTTTCTTAATAAATTTTAATATCTTGTTAAGACTTATCTTTTCTAACATATATTGACTGTCTTTGTCAAGCGGTAATCACATATAATAGGTAACTTTTACAAAATTTTTACACCTGAAAAAAATAAGAGCTTCATATAAATCCGGAAATGATGTATGATAAAAAAGCAATAATTCTGTTACGGAGCAATTTCTATTTACGAGGAGTTTTTGAATGAAACGTTTTCTTACTTTCCTGCTTGTGCTTGGATTGTTAATTTCATATTCTACGACGGCTCTGGCTGCCCCTTCTGCCTCTGCCGATTATAACGAGGAAGCGGAAGCGCGCAAATCCCTTCCGGTTCAGACCAATGAAATTGCCAACTGGCCAACCGGTCCGGATCTTGGTACAGAAGCTGCTTATCTGTTAGAGGCCAACACCGGTACGGTTCTTTATGCCAAAAATATGGATGAAAAGCTTTACCCTGCAAGTACCACCAAGATTCTTACCTGCCTGATTGCTGTTGAGAACTGCTCCATGGACGAGGTCATCACCTTTTCCCATGATGCCGTATTCAGTCTTGAATCCGGAAGCTCCAACATTGGCATTGATCCCGGACAATCCATGACCCTGCGTGAATGTCTGTACGGAATTCTTGTCGGATCCGCGAATGAAGTCGCAAATGCGGTTGCTGAACACATCGCAGGCTCTATTGACGCCTTTGCCGACATGATGAACGAAAAGGCTGCGAAGCTGGGCTGTACGAATTCCCATTTTGTGAACCCACACGGTCTGCATGACGAAAACCACTACACCACTGCACATGACTTAGCCCTGATTGCCAGAGCCTTTTTCCAAAATGAACAGCTTGCAAAGATTGGCAATACCGGTAATTATCATTTTGAAGCAACCCAAACCCAGCCGGACGATTTCTATATCCGTAATAAGCACCAGCTCATTTCCGGAGAAATTGCTTATGAAGGAATTAAGGGTGGTAAAACCGGGTACACCGAACAGGCCAGACAGACCCTTGTCACCTGCGCAGAAAGAAATGATATGCGCCTGATTTGTGTCATCTTAAAGGAAGAGTCGCCGAATCAGTTTTATGATACCGTAAAGCTGTTTGATTACGGGTTCACGAATTTTTCTCTTGTAAATATTGCAGAAAATGAAACAAAGTACTCGATTAAAAGCTCCAGCTTCTTTCATAATTCCACGGATATTTTAGGAAATTCCACACAGCTTCTTGGATTAAATGAAAGCAGCTATCTGATCCTGCCAAAAACGATTACTTTTGAAGATCTGGATTCGCAGGTTTCATATGATACGGATAATGACCAGGAAATAGCCATCATTAATTACAACTACCACGGTGCTTATTTAGGATCAGCCACGGTAGATTTATTAAGCACAGAAGGCTATAGCGGTGCACCGGCAAAACGGATTTTCTTCCCGTTATGTCCCGTGGAACTGTTAGATAAAACCATTATCATCAATGTGTTTTATGTGATGATCTGGATTTTCGCCCTTGCCCTGCTTGTGATCCTCATCAGCTTTATTCATTCCGTGTTCATCAATTACAATCTGTTTGATGATATGAAACGGAAGCATTACAGGAGACGAACCCGGAAATCAAACAGAGGACCTCATTTTTAGGTCCTCTGTTTTTATCATACCAATTTCTGTTTTGACTTTTACTTACTTTTCTTATGATGTTCCTTCGCCGTTTCCCTTTTCTCTACAAGCTGCTCACTTTCTTCACTTGTAATGAACTTCGAGGTTTTCACCACATAAATCTTATCATCCTCCGACCTGCGGATCCGGATTTTGGACTTCATCAGACCATGCACCGGACATTCGGAAACGCTGTAATAATGCTTCCCGTTTGGTGTAAACCAGCGGATTTTTTTTCGCAGATTCTTATGACAGAGATAACATTTCGTGCTGATGACCTCATGATCTGCCAGAGCCTCCTGCTTATCTTCAAACTCACGGGAAATATACTTCATGTAATCCGGAAAAAGCACATGGATCTCTTCTTCATGGGTTTTTGGAAGAATATAGGTATCAAACGAATAATTAACCCGGACCTCCGGCTCAATCTTCGCAAGAATTCTGGCGGTATAATACGCATCACTGAACGCACGGTGAAATGGAATATCCTTCTCAATATGAAGAAAATCAATGGCAAATTCAAGGCTCCGGCGCAGCTTGCGATCCTCATACCGGATACTGAACAGCTTCTGTACATCTAAGAAACGGATCGGTGCAGAAGCTAACGGATCCATATGATAGTACTTCATATTCCGCTGCAGTTCAAACAAATCCAACGGTCCCCACGTACAGAAAATATAATCTTCTCCGCACCAGTCAAGGAACTCCTGCATGACCTCAGGAAAAGGACGCCCCTTTTGCAGATCCTTCATATGAAGATGAATAATCTTACTGGTGATATGATGCATATGCTGATATACCTGGGGTTTCACAAGCTGATTGAATTCATCAATCATTTCATCCCTGTTATTCAGTTTAATTGCCCCAAAGTCAATGATTTCAAAAGGAATCTGTTTTACTTCCTCTTCATCACCGGTATTACTCTGATTCCATTCTAAATCAAGTACAATATAATTCATAGATTCCCCTTATCCTATTCACCGGACACCCATTCCGTATTCACGGTCACAATACAAAATCTTTCTGGTTGTTTCATGAGATAACCGGCATTGATTTCCTTTTTCTTCTGTGCTAGACTAACTCCTATGAAAACTACAAATACAAACCAGACTACAAATTCTATCAGTAAAAAATATTTTTGGAAGAAATTCTTTTCTTATTATAAGCCATATAAGAAGCTTTTCTTCTCCGATATGCTGTTTGCCTGCATCGGTGCAGGCGTTACACTCATATTGCCCCTTATTATACGGTATATTACAAGTGATGTCATCTACCGGGCTGCAGATGAAGCCCTGCAGCTCATTCTGAAGCTGTCTTTGTTAATGCTGGGACTGATTGCTCTTGAATTTTACTGCAATTATTTCATTGCTTATTATGGCCACATCATGGGCGCCAAAATGGAATATGACATGCGAAACGAAATCTTCTCCCATTATCAGAAGCTGTCCTTCAGTTTCTTTGATAACCAGAAGGTCGGACAGCTCATGAGCCGTGTTACCAATGATTTATTTGAAATCAGCGAACTTTATCATCATGGTCCTGAAGATATTGTTATTTCCATCATTAAGCTGATTGGTTCCTTCAGTATTCTCTTATCCATTCACTGGCAGCTTGCATTGATTGCATTTGCCATTGTACCTATTATGCTTCTTTACGCCTTTTATTTCAATATTAAAATGAAAAAGGCCTTCGTAAAGAATCGTGCACGTATCGCAGATATCAACGCACAGATTGAAGATAATCTGTCAGGAATCCGTGTTGTAAAGTCCTTTGCCAATGAAGATATTGAGCTTTCAAAGTTTAAAAAGGGAAACGACCGGTTTGTGGAAAGCAAAAAAGAAAGCTATCGATATATGGGACTTTATAATTCCGGACTTGGTGCTTTTACCACACTTATTAATGTCATTGTAATTGCATCCGGTGCTTTCTTTATTACCAGATCCATCATTTCCGTTACGGATCTGATTACATTCCTGCTTTATATTAACAACTTTACAGAACCGATTAAAAAGCTCATCAGCTTTACCGAACAGTTCCAGAATGGTGCCTCCGGATATACCAGATTCCTTGAAATACTTAACGTTTGTCCGGATATTGTGGATCGCCCGAAGGCCATTGAATTAAAAAACGCAAAGGGCGATATTACCTTTCAAAATGTCAGCTTTCAATATGAGGATACCACAGAAGCTGTTCTTTCCCATATTAACCTTCACATCAAAGAAGGCGAATATATTGCACTTGTCGGTACCTCGGGTGCCGGGAAATCCACCTTATGCAGCTTAATTCCCCGGTTTTATGAGGTTACAGAAGGCCAGATTCTGATTGACGGACGGGATGTCCGTGATTTCACAATGCGAAGCCTTCGTAATAATATTGGTATTGTCCAGCAGGATGTATACCTCTTTGCCGGTACAGTAATGGATAATATCCGTTATGGACGTCCGGATGCTTCGGATGAAGAAATTGTCCAGGCTGCCCGTAATGCCAATGCTCATGAATTTATTATGAACCTTCCGGACGGATATGATACCTATATCGGCCAGCGTGGAATCAAGCTTTCCGGCGGTCAGAAGCAGCGCCTGTCCATTGCCAGGGTTTTCTTAAAGAATCCCCCGATTCTTATTTTTGATGAAGCCACTTCTGCACTCGATAATGAAAGTGAAAAAGTAGTACAGGAATCCCTGGAAAAGCTTGCTAAGAACCGTACCACTCTGGTTATTGCCCATCGATTATCTACCATCCGGAATGCAGAACGCATTCTGGTTCTTACAGAAAATGGCATCGCAGAAAGCGGAAACCATGAGGAGCTGCTTGCAAAGAACGGGATCTATGCGGAATTATATAATATGCAATTCAGGAAATAGCTCCGCTCCGTTCATAAAAATCGTAACTGTTCAGTTACAAAAAATCAGGATACATCTTTGTGTACAGACACACGGATATATCCTGATTTTTATAGTCGAACTGTTAATTACCACACTCTACGCTGATCCTGTTAAATGTACTCATAATATCCTCGGTGGAAAGTGCCTTTTTATCCTCACCGGACTTATCAATAATTGCTTCTCCCTGATGCATCATGATGAGGCGGTTTCCGTATTCCACCGCATAGCGGAGGTTGTGGGTAACCATAATGGTCGTAACCTTCTTTTCCTTCACGATCTGGTCGGTAAGCTCCATAATAAGGTCTGCGGTCTTCGGATCAAGTGCTGCCGTATGCTCATCCAGAATCAGAAACTCAATCGGCGTCATCGTCGACATGAGTAAGGCAAGTGCCTGACGCTGTCCACCGGATAAGGATCCTACCTGTGTATACAGCTTATCCTCCAATCCAAGATTCAGCTTCTTTAAAAGCTCCTTATATTGTTCAATCTTTGCTTTGTTTATCCCTTTTCCTAGGTTATAAGGCTTTCCTTTATTGTCAGCAAGCGACAGATTTTCCAGTATGGTCATGGAAGGACAGGTACCCTTTGACGGATCCTGATATACCCGGCCGATGCTTCTGTGACGCAGGAAATCCTTTTTCCCAACGATGGAAGTTCCATTTACTATAATATCTCCGGAATCAATCGGTATCGTTCCACAGATAATATTGAGCAGGGAGGTTTTACCGGAGCCGTTACTTCCGACTACTGCTACGAAATCCCCATCCGGAATTTCAAGGGAAAAATTCTGGAACAGGCAGAGTTCATTTACGGAGCCCGGATTATAATATTTATGAATATTCTTTAACTCGATCATGCTTCCGTACCTCCCTGTGCAGTCTCCTCTTTACTATCTGCGGTTTCTTTAATCTTCGCGCTTTTGTTGTGATCCATGCTGACTACAAGGATCACAAGGAATAACACTGCGGTAATCAGCTTCAAATCGGTAGAAGGGAGTCCAAGGCGTAATGCTAATGCGACACATCCCTTATAAATGATGGAACCAATCACAACACTGCTGGTTACCCGTATAAAGGTAATCTTCTTAAATATGCTTGTTCCGATGATTACACTTGCCAGACCGATGACTACGGTTCCAGTTCCCATGGAAACATCAAAATAACGCTGCTGCTGTGCGTAAACGCATCCACCAAGGGAAACCAGTCCGTTCGCAATCGCAAGTCCGACAATCTTTACAAGTCCCTTGTCTACACCGAGGGAAGTAACAATCATGTCATTATCCCCCACGGCACGAAGCAGGAATCCAGACTTCGTATGAAGGTAAGCATCCAACAGATACTTTACAATCAGGGTAAAAATAAGAATGATTATAACGGTCTGGTACGGCCGCATGGCTTCCGGGAAAATCCTGTTCACAAGGCCATTATCAAAAATGGTTTCATTGGTATAAATGGGGAGATTGGCACGTCCCGCTATCCTTAAGTTCACCGTATAAAGGGCAGTCATCATAATGATACCGGAAAGCAGATCCCTTACCTTCAGCTTTACATGGATCACACCTGTCAGGATTCCAACAAGAACACCTGCTGCAAAGCTGATGGGCAGTGTAAGCAGCGGATTCATTCCTTTGGAAATCAGGATACAGGTAATCGCTGCTCCCATCGGAAAGCTTCCATCTACCGTCAGATCCGGGAAATCCAGTATCTTATAGGTGATATAGACACCCAACGCCATGATGGCGTAAATCATACCCTGTTCAAATACACTTAATAATAACGACACGTTTCTTCCTCCCCAAACAATCTGTATTCGCTCATTACTCTACAATAATTTCATCAAACTTCTCATAAGCAGATGCTACGAAATCATCATCTAAAGCAAGGCTTACTTTATCTGCTGCAACAGTATTGACATAAAGGCTGGGCTCGCTGATTACTTCGTAATTCATTTCAGATGCCTTTGCTTCACCCTTTAATACCTTTGCTGCCATACGTCCGGTCTGCTTTCCTAATTCGAAGTACTCAAGACCCATGGAAGCAACACAGCCTGCTTTTACCTGCTCTACTTCAGATCCAAATACCGGAATACCGGCATCGGTTGCTTTTGCAATTACGGTCTGAAGAGCAGATACAACCGTGTTATCGGTGAGGTTTGTAATGCAGTCTACCTTTGTTACAAGGTCTGCCGCTGCCAGATCAACATCTGCGATGGTATTAATACCGGAATCCACGATTTCAAATCCATAGCTTCCTGCAGCTTCTTTATACTGTTCAATCGTACTTACGGAGTTAGCTTCACTTGTTGTATACAGAATACCGATCTTCTTTGCATCCGGAAGAATTTCACGGATCATCTTAAGCTGTGCATCAACTGCAAGTGCATCAGAGGTACCGGTAATGTTACCAACCGGGCTGCCATCTGCGTTTGCAAGACCTGCACCAGCCGGATCAGACACTGCAGTATAAATTACCGGGATGTCCGTATTCATCGTGGAGTTATAAGCGCTCATTGCACTCGGCGTTGCAATAGCACAGATTAAGTTTACCTTCTTGGAAACATAATTATCGGAAATGGTACTTGCTGTTCCGGTGTCAGCCTGTGCATTATCAAATAAAACGGTGAGATTGGTACCTTCTACAATACCCTCCTCCTCAAGTCCTGCCAGGAATCCTTCACGGCAGTTATCTAAGGAGCCATGCTCTGCGAACTGGGAAATACCAATCGTGTAGGCAGCATCGGCTGCTGTGGCATCTTTATTTACCTCTGTATCTTCCGCTGCTTCTGCATCTGCCGTTCCGGTATCTGCTGCCTGCGTTGTTTCTTCTGCTGCAGCTGTGGTGTCTGCTGCCGGAGTCTGTGTGGAAGTACCACCACACGCGGTAAGTCCTAAAATCATGGCTGCGGAAAGAATTGCTGCTAATAACTGTTTCTTCATAAGTTACTCCTCTCTACGCTCTTTGGCGTTCTCAAAAATAAATGATTTGGTTCTGATAGTTTTGAGACCGGTCATATATGCGGCTCGCACTAACCTCAATCTGCGCCTTCGGCTTGCTTTCGCTAAGTGCTCTACACAAAAAAACCGCCTCAAGATAAACTTGAGGCGGTAATAATCAATTAACGCGGTGCCACTCAATTTCGATGAAAGTCTGTTAAAATATAAATGATTTCTTTCATCCTTTCCTCCATGCACTATCATACATGTCGCCATGATAACGGGTGCGAATCCCGCCGGTGCCTACTGTAAGTTCGGACCGTCCTCGAAAGCCCATTCAACGATTGTCACTATACTGTCTTCCACCATATGACAGCTCTCTGTGATAGTTTCAAAAGCCTACTCCTCTTTCTCTCAGGTTTGAAGCACTATTTATTTGTTGTTACTAACAATAAAACCTTTTGTAGAAATTGTCAACAACTTTTTTAAATGCTTAACACAACTTTTTAAAATAAATACTAACACTCTATTCTGGCGGCTTTGTATTACTTAATTGCCGTAAATGCTGACAATACCCAGTCATAGGCACCCGTTGTGACAATGCTTCCACAGTATTCACACTTACCGAATGAGGTTCCGGTTAAAGGTGCTCCACAGTTCGGACATACCAGACCCTTTTCTTTATCCTTGGCATCTTTGGTAAGACTACCTACAGATCTCATAAAGGTCATCTTGTACTGCATGTTCCATCTGGTTGTTTTATCTCCAAACAGGATCTCTCCGGTTGCTTCCTTTACCTGATAATCAATCATGCTGGCTGCCAGATATACATCCAGATATTCATACTTCTCATCCGTATGATAGGACATCAGATAGGATTTGTTTACACTGATTCTCTCTAAATGGTTCACCACACCATCCTGTATTTTCTTCTGAATCTGTTTCTCGGTCTGCTGATACAAATTCTGATGCAGTACTGCACGAACCGGTGTCAGATCACGCTTCTCCCACGCACTCTGGATATCCATATAAACATCGCCTGCAAACGCCAGGAAATCCTGTGCAGTAAATAGCGGATCCTTCGCCTTGATCTGCTGACTGATTGCTTCTGTCTGATCCGCAGGTGCAGGTGCCTGCGCACGATGCTGAGGTGCTCTCTGTGTCGCTGTTCCCGATGTCTTCTTATTCTTCTTCCTGGTGCTCTCAATAATGGAATAAACAACGATAATCAACACAATAACAATGGCAATAGGACTAAATTCCCCGCTGCCGCCGTCATCATCATAATCATAGTCATAGCTGTCATAATCACTGTCCCAGCCCGAATCCCAGCTGTCGCTGCTGTCCCAGTCACTGCTGCTGTCATAATCATTGAAATCGCCGAATCCGGCCTTTGCCGTAGTCTGTGTACTGAACGCCATCACAAGCACCAGCATCATTACTGCCAACAGTCTCCGAAACAGGTTTTGTTTGTTTTTCATCTGCCCTTTCCTTTCTCTCCTTTGTCTGAATCATCCGTTGCCTGAATAATCTGCTGACTATATGTATTAAGGTATGCCTCAGCCGTTAACGGATTTCAAAAATTCTTGCCATTACCGGTTCTTTGAAGCTTACATGAAGCTGCTGATCTTCAGATACTTCATAGGACACATGTTCCTTTAAGCTTTCCTTCGGATAAGCAAGCCTTACTTCCTTTACAGGTTTTCCCTCGGTAAGCTTTTCAAGCGGTATATCATACTCAGAGGTCTCTCCATATCTTCTCCATACCGCCAGATAGCTCTTTCCTTCTACCTTCCATCCGGCACATAAAAAGTGATCCAGACTCGTTGCGAAGCCATTCGGCCATACGGGAAGTGCTTTTTTAATATCCTGACGAATGGATTTATAATATTCTATGCCCTCCTTTACCAAAGCATGACGCTCTTTGGAAAGCTGTGCCAGATGACCACTCTGGTGGATACGAAGCAGGAGTGCATTGACCATATTGTAAATCGTCTCTTCCTCATCACCATCCTTAAGCGGATAGGACCAGATTGCTGCCTGCTCCGGAGTAAGTGCCGCTCCGGCATTTGCTGCGATGGTTGCATAGTTGCGGTAGTCCTCCTGATCCGAGGTAGACTGGATACTGTATCTTGCAAGCATTGCATAATCGGTACGCAGACCACCGCTGGAACAGTTTTCGATCACCAGCTCCGGATACTTCTCAAATACACCGTCAAGCCACTTCAGGTATGCTCTTTCATGCTCCAGCATCCCCTGTCCGACACTGTCCGCATAAAGCTCTGTACCAATTCCGGGTTCAATATTATAATCCATCTTGATATAACCGACACCGTACTGATTCACCACACGGTCAATGACCTCATTGACATGATCAATGACTGCCGGATTACGGAAGTCAAGCTGATATCTGCTGCGGTCATAGACCCTCTTTCCATGGCGGATAAAGAACCAGTCATCCGGAACGCTCTTTGCCTTCTCGCAGTTAATTCCCATAACCTCAAGCTCTAACCATACACCGGGAACCATGCCCTTTTCACGAATATAATTGGTTACTTCCTCGATGCCGTTCGGAAAACGCTCATAACACTGCTGCCATTCACCAACACTGTCCCACCATTCGCCGGGCGCATACCAGCCCGCATCAATGACATAATATTCACAACCCATAGCTGCTGCCGCATCAATCAGCGGAAGCTCCTTTTCGGTCGTCGGATCACCGAACAGACAGTTCATATAATCGTTAAAGATAACCGGAAGATTCTCATTATCCTTATTCGGACGGCGGATCATACGGCGGTACTTGGTAAGCTCGCCCATGGCCGTATCAAAGCATCCTTCCGATACACCGACTGCAACCGGAACCGAGGTAAAGCTTTCACCGGGCTTTAACTGCTTGAACCAGTGAGACTGTACTTCGGTCGGACCGCTCAGTGCCACATAAAAATGATTGTTGACATCACTGATTTCTGCGTGCCAGGAGCCATTATGCTCAATCTGCCAGAAAAGAGCCGTATCAGCTTCGGAATTTTCAAGATATCCCATCGGCAGGTATTTCTTTGTGGACCAGTTTCCGGTATTGGTCAGCTCAAAGGTAACAGAGGTTCTCTGATATACGGTCGGCTGGGTCTGTCCGAATCCAAGCTCCGGGAAGGTATTCGTCCGGAAATTCATTTCCTTCTGCCATCCGTGACAGGCATAGGTAAGGCTCATCTTATCGTCAGAGCTTAGCTTTCCTTCCTTTTCAATTCCAAGATAATAGAAGGAGGAAAGATACTCTAACGTCTGCTCCTCAGAGCCTTCGTTAATTACTTCATTGTACATGCGGATCACAGAGGTTCCCTGATAGAACTGCCAATAGGTAATCACTTTGGCTCCGGTCATCTCATCCTTCTGGATAAAGGTAAGCTTACGGCCAGTCTCATTACGCTCGTCCTTCAGCTCCACAAAGGTAAGCAGATAACCGGGTGCGGTTACAATATGCTTGTTTCCGTGCTTCTCATAAGGCCGGTTATAGCCGGAAAAGTTCACCTGGACAAGCTGGAAGCCCTCCTTCATAAATAATTCGCTCTCGTTAAGCCCTTCAAACGGTTTGGAAGAAAAATGAAGGAACTTCAACTGATTCTCTTCGGTCACGCCGAAGACAAGATAAATTCCATTTTCTTCGATGTTAATCCATTTCTCAATATGTGCCATACTCTGTCTACCTTAACTGTGCTGATGTACAGTTGTTTCCTTTCTGAAGCTTTATCATTAATGCTATTGATGTCAGGTCCAAAAGGTATTTTGCCCCTGACTTGATATCCACGAATTGCCCTGTATATATCTATTGTGTCTTTACGGGATCATATCCGCACGGAAAGGAATGACTGGAAGCGGCTCCTTTAAATGCTCACCAAGCAGCTTCTCCATCCAGACCATATTGTACCAGGTTCCGAACTTATATCCGCACCGATGGAATTCTCCCACCATTGAATAGCCCATCTTCTTATGGAAACGCACACTGTCTGCATTCAGATGTTCATCCTCTTCTTCCGGATAAGCGATACAGGCATTCACATTTAAAATATGCTGCTTGCGGAGACATTCCTCCAACACAGCATATAAAGCCCTGCCAACTCCCATGCGTTTCATATCCTCACGCACATACACAGAGGTCTCGATACTCCAGTCATAGGCAGCACGTTCTTTAAATGCACCGGCATAGGCATATCCAATCAGCCTGCCCTCGTACTCTGCCACAAGGTAGGGATATTTCTGCAGGGTCTTCGTAATACGCGCTGCGAATTCTTTCACAGACGGCACCTCATATTCAAAAGTAATTGCCGTATGTTCCACGTAAGGTTTATAAATTTCCAGTAATTCCGCAGCATCCTCTACGGCAGCCGCACGGATCCGTAAATAACTCATTTTCCATCTCCTGTTCTTCGTTATTTATTCCGAACCATCCGATTGTTCATTGCTTTCCATACGACTTAATTCCTGATAAAGTCTTGCCACCGGAAGTCCTACTACATTGCTGTATTCTCCGCGGATTTCCTTGATATAAATCACACAGCCTCCCTGAATGGCATAGGCTCCGGCCTTGTCCATCGGTTCACCGGTTGCCACATAATTCTCAATCTCCTGCATGCTCATCGGATACATTTCAACCTCCGTATCTTCATAAAATGTATTCCGCTTCATCTGTCCCGACGCATCCTCCCATAAAAGAGTAACACCGGTATAAACATGATGAATCTTTCCGCTCAGCTCCTGCAGCATGGAAACGGCATCCTGTTCATCCTTGGGCTTACCAAGAATCCTTCCGTGAATTGCAACAATCGTGTCAGCTCCGAGAACCAGCCTGCCTCTCCGCTCTGCTTCACTTAATTTTGAATATACATCAAAGGCCTTTTGCTGTGACAGCTCCATCACCACATCACACGGCTCTTTCTTCGTTGTAATCTCTTCACATTCACTTTTCACTACCCGGAATGGAATCCCAATCCGTTGCAGTAATTCCTTCCGCCGCGGCGAACCTGACGCCAGAATGATCTCTTCGATTGGATGATTCATTGTTATCCTCCCGGTATCACTACAGATAATTCACAAGTAATTAATCTTTTTTCCTATCTCTCCAATACCAAATCGTACTCGTTGCTCTATGAAATAAAGCTCCGGATAAGCTGCTCACATTCCTCTAACGTCATCGGGTCTGCATAATTCGAAGTAAATGTCATCGTTACCGTTCCATCTTCACTGGCTGCAAAATACTGGTAAACGCCATCGAATTCGCCTTCCACAATATGAATGGTACCATAGGAACTGTCCAACGTTCCAATCTCTTCTAACTGATAAGTTTCAAAGTAGGTATCCGTTTCTCCATCAAAGAAACGCTCCAGTTCTTCATCCTGATCTTCATACAGTGTAGCCTGATACTCTCCGTTATCAAAGTAGCTGAAGTATTCACAGGTATAGGTGCACGAATAACCATCGGGAATTGTATAGTATAATTCATCCGTATTCAGTTCGGTAATGGCTTCTCCGTATTCCGTACGTGCTGCATATCCGGCGATTCCGCTTGCAAGGAAGTCGGAAATAATTCCATTCGTAATATCCAGTGCGTTATCCGTATCTACTGTATATACACTTAAAACATAGGTCTGACCTTCTCCATCCTCACGAATGAACACCAGCATAAGCACATCTTCCATAATGCCGGTAATATAAATTCCTTCCTCATGATTATCCACAAGCGGTATTTCCCCGGAATTTTCTTTCATCAGTTCACTCATATCCCCTGCTAATTGAGATGCCGGATAGTCTGTGGTTACAGCAACCTCCAGAATGGATTCTGTTCCTTCGAGCTTATAACCAAGCTCCACCTCTCCTTCAATAGCCGTTTCGGTTAACTGGAAGGACTTGCCATTTTCAAAGGTTACGGTTATTGCATCATCTGCTTCCGTAATACCTTCTTCCATCCGTTCAAAAGCTTCCTCATCATTCGGAATATCTTCTTCCAGAATTTCTTCCTCTGGAAGTTCAACCTCTTCTATAACCTCTTCCGCAATAGCCGGCTCATAATTCTCTGCAAGCTTCAACACCTGACCATAAGCACTGCATCCGGTAGATGCAAGTATCATACTGACTGCAAGTAACATCGCAATAACTTTTTTCTTCATGTTCTCTCCCTCGTTTATCCTGTTTTCCTCATATCGCTTACTGTAAAAAAAACAGTAATTTATCCGAATACTAATCTAATATTAAACATACAACATGTTAACGCTCCGTTCAACCTTTTTCTATCTCATAAACTTTTGTTGTAAAGCAAAAAACAGGCCTGCATTAGCAGACCTGTTTTGATATAGCTGTTATTATGGATCTGTTTACTACAAAATTACTCAATCGTAAAGGCATTAATTTCAGTTTTCAGACCGTTCATATTATCATCCAGAACTCCGGCAGTCTGTGTCAGCTTCTCAACATTGTTCAGAAGCTCTAAAGCCATATCATGAACGAGTGAAGAGCTGCTTGCAGTCTGTTGAATAATCGCGGAAATATTCTCTACGGCATCAAGTGTTTCGTTTCTCTCCACATCCGCAGAAGCGGTACAATCGCCGATCTCCTTTAAGTTCACGAAAAGCTCCTGCATCTGATCGTTCATTTCCTTAAAGACCTCGATAACCTGTCCTACTGCTTCCTGCTGGAACGCAACCATCTCTTCCGCATTCTTCGCACTCTCTACGGTAGACATCGTCTGTGCGGAAATAATCTCGACCTTATTCTTAATCTCGCCTGCTGCCACACTGGAATCATCTGCCAGATTACGGATTTCCTGTGCAACAACAGCAAATCCTCTTCCGGCTTCCCCTGCCCTTGCTGCTTCAATGGAAGCATTTAAGGAAAGAAGATTCGTCTGCTTGGAAATCTGGTTAATGGTCTGTGCAAATCCATTAATCGTTTCGGATTCCTTCTTTAACAGGCTGATGCTTTCACCAACCTTATTCGTAATATCTGAAGTTTCCTTCGCTCTCGTGGAAAGCACTTCCACGATTTCGGTACCCTTCCTGATCATGTTTTCCGTTTTATCACTGAGCTGCTCTGCCTTTTCCACCATGTCACTGATGGCCTTCATCTTCTCAGACAGCTCATTGGTCTTAATTACACATTCTTCGGCATGCTCTGCCTGTTTCGTCATACCAATACTGATTTCATCAATTGCCTTGGTAATATCAGAAGAATAATTGTTGATGCTGCTTGATACATTATGTACATCATCGGAAGAGGCCTCCAGCTGGGCAGCTGTTCCGGACAATCTCATAACAAGCTTCTTATTATTATGAACCATGTTGGTTGCCGTCTTCGCAAGAGACTGGAATTCATCACGTCCCCTGGCATCCACCTGAACAGTAAGGTCACCTTCTGCCACCTGATTCAGACGCTTGGAAATTCTTCTCATGTTTCTTAATATTCCCTGAGCAATTATGGTACCAATCAGCAGGGAAATGATACATGCAATAATAACAAAAGCAATGGTAATATTCTTAATCTTTTCTGCCTGGCCGGTTACTACACTGGAAGGAATCAGGGAACAGAAGGTAATTCCGGTAGCTTCGCTGCGGCTGTAAATATAGAGATAATGCTTTCCATTGTATCTTACTTCCATATTTCCGGCCATTTCATCGCTGCCGGAGCTTTCAACATAAAAGTCCTGACCGGGAAAAACAGATTCATCAAGGAAAACAACCTTGTCCTCATCATCTCTGGTGCAGACAATCTCTTTTCCATCATCTGTTACAAACCCGATAATACTTCCGGATCCCAAATCCATACCACTTAACAGATCACGAACTGCATCGCTGTTTACATCAATTACAATATATCCCATCTTCTGACTCGACGGCAACGCATAGGAGACAAAATAATCATCACTGTTGGTGCCAAGTGTTTCATCAATTATATCATGATGGCTGATCCACTTTTTTATATTGGATGCATCCGGTGACATTTCCTGAATTTCTGAAAGGAAATCCTTATAAAAACCGTCAATTTTATCAGACGTTTTCGTTGTCATGCAGTTATTGCCGGACATGGTAATTATATGGATGTCTTTGATAAAAGAATCCGCCGTCTGTGATGCTGCCAGTTTCACTCTGGTGTCACTGTAATAGTTCGCCTTTTCAATCGCGGACTTACCCATTAGTCCAAGGAAATACTTCTCAAGATCACCATCAAAAGCATACTGCATGGCTTCCGACTTAATACCGGAGCAGCTTACATCCATATAGTCTGTTGCCATGTTTGCTGTCTGTTGGGTAGATTCCATGTATTTCTCACTCAGTCCATCCTCTGCATACCGATAGGAAACAATACCCACCACGATCATAAACACAATCGGAACAAGGAAACACAGATAAATCTTACTGCGAAGACCGAAAATACCAAATTTCAAATTGGAGTCCTTCTTCTGTTTGACACTGTCCTTCACATCCTCACGGACTTCATTCTGAGCCTTCTTAAGATCTTTCTTAACCTTCCTGCCCCTGTCCTTCACTTCGGTAAGACCCTCTTCCATCTGCTGTTTTCTTTCTTTTTTCTTCCTGCTGAACTTTGAAAAATCAAAGCCCTTTTTCTTCTTTACATTTTCAGAAAGCGTGTCTTCAGAAGGAGGCGACATTACTTCAGCCTCATTTACTGTCTCATTTAATTTCGTATCTGATGAAGCTTTCTTCAGATTGAAAAACCTTTTGTCTTTCGCACCCTTTTTCATCACATGTAACCTCCCTTCATATCGTATCCGATATAAATATTATTATAGGAGATTTTCACAAGTTTTACAACCGTAATCAGACAGTTTTCGTATATGTTTTCGAAAATTTTCGAATAAAACATGTTTTAATTGATCTTTTAAGCAATTTTAACTACATATCGTATTTTATTAGTGCAAATATACACAAAATATTTCATTCCATACCTCCAGAAAATTGAATAAATTACGTAACTGATATGTAATGACCTTTGTCAAGAGTAAATTTTGTCAAAGACCACCACAAACTTTTCATTTAATTGTCTGAAGACACCCTGAGAGAGCCTCGGAGTATCAGTTCCCGGCATTGGCCACTCTGATATACGTGGATTGGTTACCTACAGGTCAATGGTCCGCCGTGAGCTCTATCGTCTATTCGCGTGGATCACAGATTTCTCTGTGCCAACATAGTTACTTCGTAGATAGCTCGAACCTTGAAATGGCCGAAGCCCTTTCAGGATGTCTTCAGTTGTTACTTTTATTACTGGCCAGATGTATGTGGCGTAAGCCACCTTACATCTGCTTGATCACCCACTATAACAGCGGGATGATGATGTCAAGGTTGCATGCAGACATCGTCTGCATTGCACCGCTTTAGCGGCCTGACCTTGATATTAGCAGCATGATGTGATTCCTGACTTATGCGATGTGATCAGTCATTATACCCCACATGAAGCATGCTAATTCTCTTGCAATAGCTACTTTTGCTACATTGTGTTTCTTGCTCTGACCAAGCACCATCTTGTAGTATCGGCGTCTTAGTCTTTCGTTTGCTTTGTCGGCATAGCCGATCACTTGTGCTGAATTGCCTGATTGTCTGGATTTCAAATCTTTTGATTTGTAGCCAATCTGACCGCGAGCATAGCTTTGAGCAGCCTCTGTTAGCAATAAGCGAACATGTCGATTGCCAGCTTTGGTAATTCCAAGTAGGTTGCGATCGTCAGAACTGGTATTCTCACCAGGTACCAACCCCAGATAGGATGCAAAATTCTTGGCACTTGCAAAACGATTGAAGTCACCCACTTCTACAAGTACAGATAATGCAGTGTGCGTTTTGACACCAATAAAGCAACACAGTTTTTTGACAGCTTCCTTGTATTCATCCTTAGATGCAAGTTCTTCAATACGCTTATCAAGACGCTCAAGCTTATCACTAAGGGTAGTATATGTCAGCAGGTATTCATCGAGGATCTCTTTATATAGAGCCTCAGGTTGTAAGGATTTTAACCAACGTAAATGCGCTGCCGTCCAATGGCTGTTACCATCATAGCGATAATTATGGCGAAGACAAAACGCAAGGATCTGCTGCTTGATCTTTTTTAGAGCAAGCTTATGATCATCCCTCATGCGAAGGAATTCCTTTGTCTGCTCATCTGTGGCAGTAGGTATGTGAACAGGACTGTAGTTATGCTGAGCCAAGCATTTCGCAATAATCTCAGCATCACGTTTATCTGTCTTAATACGCTTTCTGCTGCGCTGCTCCAACATGGTAGTTGGAGCGAGTATAACACACTCCACATGCTGAGACATAAGTTGATGATAGAGGGTGTAGCCGAGGCAACCAGCCTCATAACCGCATATAAATTTAGCATTGTCTCCGTAAATGGTACGAAGAAACTCCAGATATTTCAGAACCTTTTTGTAATCGGCTTCTGTTTTTTGGTAGTGAGAAGCTTTCTCATCTTCAATTGTCATTGAGCAAAGTGTAAAACTTTCTTTGTGAACATCCATTCCTACGTAAACTGTGTTATAATTCATTTGATGACCTCCATTTGTATGCGGTAATCCCTGTTACCATTGTTTTTTTCCAATTCATAGTATACAGGTAAATCCACGTTGCTACAAATCGGAGGTCATTACATATTGTCTATTCAGATCTCATTCGTAAAACCGCTGCTAACACAGCTCAAGTTTTACTCATTGAGGTTACTTTGCCATATAAAATTGCTGTTCTGTATGAATGCAAGCATTCACAGAAAGCAATTTTGCATGGCTCTGAATAGTTACTAAATTACAATTATTACAGAGCGGTATTTATGAAACGGTTCTTGTCCATACCTGCATCTCGTTTTCACCACGGTTCGCCCAGGTATAATAAGGAACATAAACCAGCTCGATCCATTCCTTTTCCGGAACGTGATATTCTGCATACAGAGCAGACTGACCGGCATCCGGATCTGAAGAATCCTGTATTTCACGTTGTCCCTGTGCCTTTAATGCAATAACCTCTTCCTCCTGAATCTTCATATCAAAAGAAACCGGCTGCTTCGTGGGATCTACCGAAAGCAGATGCAGATCTGCACCATTATCTTTTTCTTCCAGACAATATACAATGGGTCCTCTCTGTAATGCCACCTTACCGGCATCCTCTCGTACCGCAGGATTTGCCACAATCCACTGCGGCTCCATCGGGAAATCCAAAGTAATCGTTTCTTCCTCCTGATCAAACCCGCTGATATACAGATAGCCACCTTTCCTTTCGATTTTCTTGAAATCCACCACTGATGTATCCGCATCGTTATCCGACAGACCATGAATGGTCTGTCCATCATACTGTAAAGTAAATGAATCACACCAGCCCGGAATCCGTAATGCCAGCTTGAAACCGGTATTCTTTGCCCTGACAGTAATCCGTACTTTACCATTCCATGGAAATTCGGACTGAATCTGTACATCCACATCCTGATTCTTTACTTTCTTTGTCAGAAGGCTTCCCATATAAAGATGTACGAAAAGTGTATCCTCATTTTCCGTGTAAGCATAGGAACCGATAGAGCTTAATAGTCTCGCCAGATTCGGAGGGCAGCATGCACAGCCAAACCATTTCTGTCTTACAGGCTTTACATGAAATTTACGCTCATCCTTATGGCAGCTTTCCGGATTAACCTCAAGAGGATTCACATAAAAGAAGCTCTTACCATCCAGTGCCATACCGCTTAAAATTCCGTTATACAGAGCACGCTCCATAACATCCGCATATTTTGCCTTCGGTGCAATCTCCAGCATTCTTCTTGCAAAGAAAACAAGCCCGATGGATGCACAGGTTTCCGCATAGGCAGTATCATTCGGCAGGTCAAACGGGAAGGAAAAGGCTTCTCCGATATGTGTTCCTCCAATGCCACCTGTTACGTACATTTTCTGATTGGTAATATTATCCCACAGTGTTTCGCAAGCCTTATAGAGTGTCTCATCTCCTGTAATTCTTGCAATATCAGCCATTCCGGAATACAGGTACACGGCACGAACTGCATGTCCCACTGCCTCATCCTGCTGACGAACCGGTAAATGTGCCTGATGATACTGATAGCGCAATTCACTCTTTTCTTTCTCCGTAAGCTTCAGGTTCTGTTCAATATCAAAGTAATACGGCCGTGTTCCTCTCTCATTAATGAAAAACTCACTTAACTGAAGATAACGTTCCTCACCGGTTACTTCATACAGGCGCACCAGTGCCATTTCTGCAATTTCATGTCCCGGATATCCCTTGCATTTTCCTTCCTCCTCACCAAAATAATTGGCAATATAATCCGCAAAGCGTTCTGCTGCCTTTAACAGCTTATCCTTACCGGTTGCCTGATAGTAAGCAACTGCTCCTTCTGTCAGATGACCAAAGCAGTAAAGCTCATGATTGTCCTTCAGGTTAGTAAAAATCTTGTCCTTGCCATTAATAATATAGTAGGTATCCAGATATCCGTCATCCTGCTGCGCCGCACAGACAATATCAATCGCCCCGTCTGCAATTTTCTCAAGCTCCGGATCCGGATACTGTGTCAGGGAATAAGCAACCGCTTCAATCCATTTTGAAAAATCACTGTCCTGAAAGACAAACCCATAAAACTTGTCTTCCAAATGCTCCGGATCCTCCGGAAGTGCTTCAAAGCCACGGAAGGTATATTTCGGTTCTTCATACGCCTTTCCTAACCGGTGTTTTTCCTGATTCATTTTACCTGCAATCTTAAAGTTACGCATACAATAGCTGGGTGCTGCATCCTTTACCCTGTCATTTAATGCCTCCCACTGATAAGGTATAACCTCTTTCCTTACAAGCTCCATCTCCTTTTTCCAAAAGGAATCGGTGATCTTCAGGCTTTTTAAGTCCAACGGCGTGCTTATTTTATTCATATGCATTTCCTTTCTCTTTACAGCAACAGTTTATTATAGTTGTTTCATCCACATCATGATACAGAAATTCCCGAAAACAGGCACTTCCTCCTGTTTCCTTCACAGCATAACAGAACAGACCAAACCGGCATCCCGTAAAATGATCCAGCTTAAAGTACAACTTATGCACGGATCCGATAGGCAGCCAGTCACCGTTATTAACCCGGCAGTAACAACGCGCTTCATCCTTCATGTTGCGGAAATCTGCTTCAAGACGAAAATCAATCTGATGAGATCCCACAACAATTCCATCTGTGACATTCAATATGCCGTCTTCTCTTTTATCCAGCATAAGGACTTCATATTTTCCCTGACGCTTGGTAATGCCAACTGCGGCATAACAGCCCTGCAGGGCACACAGGCCTGCAATATCGCCCTCCTTCAGTTCAGAAGCGTCAACGGTTACTTCTGCTGCGCAGGAGGGATAACTCATCCGCTGTGTAATGGTGTTTACAGCCTGTGTAAGCTCTGTACAGACTTCCCTTGTTGTAATAGTATAGGTTCCCTGCAGCGGATCCAGACAATAGTACAATGGATCCGGATCATGATTAAACTGCCAGCGCGGAAGCAGCCCATTACAGAAATCATCACTTCCCACTAATGGCTGATAAATATA
>ERZ856578.248-NODE-248-length-111655-cov-19.283936_pt1 | contig 111655 bp, 83 predicted proteins | sample MGYA00514384_ERZ856578 | MGnify/ENA primary metagenome ERZ856578 (study PRJEB29103, sample SAMN06111958) | human gut metagenome | biome: human gut; feature: ankylosing spondylitis patient; material: healthy_person | host: Homo sapiens | place: China:Hangzhou... | reverse complement strand
CGTGAGGCTATCAAGGATATTGATTTATGGTTCAACAACCGTCTGTCTATTAATCTTCGTTGTAAGGTATCGGATGAGAAAGTGCTGGTAAGCAAGGCACGTGTGCAGGAGTTTAAGGATTGGTTTTCCAAGACACATTGAGCGTGTCGTGAAGAATTCATGGGCTACGAGTTACGAGCTACAAGCTACAAGTACTTTGCAGCGTGATAGCGCAGCCACTCGTAGCTTGTAGCTCGTAACTATTACAACTCTATCGGCTCATACTTCAGCCCGAATACATCAGCCACCGCTTTATACGTCACCTGTCCTTCTACCACGTTCAGCCCCAGGGCCAGTGCGGGATCGTCCTTGCACGCTTTCCGCCAGCCTTTGTTGGCCAGTGCTACGGTGTAGGGCAGCGTGGCGTTTGTCAGTGCCATGGTGGAGGTGAAGGGTACGGCACCCGGAATATTGGCAACGGCATAATGAACGATGCCGTCCACTACATACGTCGGTTCGCTGTGCGTGGTAGGGTGGGAGGTTTCAAAGCAGCCGCCCTGGTCGATGGCGACGTCTACGAGGACTGTTCCGGGTTTCATCATTTTCAGCATCTCTTTGGTGATGAGGTGCGGGGCTTTATCGCCCGGGATGAGGACGGAACCTATCACGAGGTCTATGTTGGGAAGCTCCATCTTGATGTTGTGCATGGAGGAATAGAGTGTCTTCACGTTCTTCGGCATCACTTCGCTGAGGTAGCGGAGGCGGGAGAGGTTGATGTCCGTAATCAGGACTTCGGCACCCATGCCGGCGGCTATCTGTGCAGCGTTGGTTCCTACGATGCCACCACCCAGAACAAGCACCCGTGCGGGGCGTACACCTGTCACGCCACCCATCAGTTTTCCTTTTCCGCCTTGGGGCTTTTCGAGGAAGCGGGCGCCTACCTGGGTAGCCATGCGTCCCGCCACTTCGCTCATAGGGGTGAGCAAGGGCAGAGAGCGGTCTTCCTTCTCCACGGTTTCGTAGGCGATGCAGATACCGCCGCTTTCTATCATGGCTTCGGTCAATATTTTATCGGCGGCGAAGTGGAAATAGGTAAATACCACCTGACCCTTTTTAATCAGTTTGTACTCGGGGGCGATAGGTTCTTTCACCTTTACAATCATTTCTGCCGCGGCATAGGTCGCTTCGATGGTTGGCAGCATTTTCGCACCCACTGCAGTGTACTCTTCATCCGCGAAACCGCTGTTTGCACCGGCAGATGCCTGTACATACACTGTATGACCTTGTTTCACCAACTCGGCTACTCCGGCAGGGGTCATTCCTACACGGTTTTCGTTGTTCTTGATTTCTTTAGGTACTCCGATAATCATAACCTTAACAGTTTTAATTTGGGGGGTTAAACATAGAGGGGCTGCCGGAAGTACTGCCTGTATGTAGGCGGATGGTTGTCGGCATACCCTCGAAAGACGTCGCAAGATAACGATTTCCCGGTTCCGATGTTCATGCGGGCGGAGTGTTTTACAACAGTATTTTTATGCAAGTCCTATACTTTCCCTTCCTTTCTCTCAGATTTCCATCCCGGCGTCTCCTTCGCTGTCGCCTCCTGTCAGCCAGGGGTTGATGCTGACGGTGGCGGTGATTTCGGCATTGCTCACGGTGACGTTGAGGGTGTAGCTTTTGCCGGCTTCGAATGCGCCGTTGCGGGCGGTGGCGTCGAGGCGGTAGGTCTGTCCGCCGATGGTGAGGCGGAGTAGGGGTTGGCCGGCGGTTATGGTTTGCGGGAGAAGCAGGGCGTGGCGGCGGTCGCGGGTGCCGCTGAGGGTGGCGTACACTTTCACTTTGGTGCGGTCGGGGGCTTTCGAGAGGTCGGCTTTCAGCACGGTGCCGCTGGCGCAGGGTTGCATCAGTGCGGTGGGGGTGGATACGATGTAGCCGGACGAGAGGGCATCGCACTTCACGCTTTCGGCGGCGTTGAGCAGGGTGTAGACTTCGTCTTCGTTCTTGCCGCCCAGGCGGAGGGCGGTTTCGCGGGCCACGGCGTGGAGGTCGATGGTGTCGGGCATGGTTTTGGCGCGGAGGTAGAAGTCGTCCGGGCGCTCGGTCAGGGTGGCGTCGTAGGCCACGAGGCTGATGAGTTTGGTAAAGGTGGTGGTTGCCATAAGCTTTTAGTTTTTTTAATGGGTTTGGTGAATAATCGGGTTTATTATTGGGGGTTCTTTAAGTTAGCGTTTAAGCCAGTGCCCGCTGTAGTTGTCGGGGTTGGCGTAGTCGGCGGGGGTGGTGCCGGAACCGGGGGAGTAGGCGTAGTGGACGGCGGACCAGGCGGGGGTGGGGGAACCCCATTTGGTGTACTTGTCGGTGGTGGCGGCGAATTCCTCGGCGGATATGGCGGGGAGGAAGAGGACGGGGGAGGGGGATTGCATGTAGAAAGCATTGCCACCACAGGTGGGCAGGGTGGTGCCGGTGAGGAGGATGACTTTAGTAAGGGCGGTGCAATTTTGGAATGCATAGTTTCCTATGCTCGTCAGCTCTTTCGGCAGGCTGATGCTTGTCAGGGCGGTGCAATTTCTGAATGCCGAGTTTCCTATGCTCGTCAGCTTTTCCGGCAGGCTGATGCTTGTCAGGGCGGTGCAACCGTTGAATGTCGAGTTTCCTATGCTCGTCACCCCTTTCGGCAGGCTGATGCTTGTCAGGGCGGTGCAACCTTCGAATGTCGAGTTTCCTATGCTCGTCACCCCTTTCGGCAGGCTGATGCTTGTCAGGGCGGTGCAATTTTCGAATGCATAGTTTCCTATGCTCGTCACCCCTTCCGGCAGGCTGATGCTTGTCAGGGCTGCGCAACCGCTGAATGTCGAGCTTTCTATATTCGTCACCCCTTCCGGCAGGCTGATGCTTGTCAGGGCTGCGCAACCGCTGAATGCCACGCTTCCTATGCTCGTCACCCCTTCCGGCAGGCTGATGCTTGTCAGGGCTGCACAACCGTAGAATGTCAATTCTTCTATCTTCGTCACTCCATCCGGCAGGCTGATGCTTGTCAGGGCAGCGCAATCGCTGAATGCATTGCTTCCTATGCTCGTCACTCCATCCGGCAGGCTGATGTTTGTCAGGGCTTTGCAACCGAGGAATGTCGAGCTTTCTATCTTCGTCACCCCTTTCGGCAGGCTGATGCTTATCAGGGCTGCGCAACCGAAGAATGCCGAGTTTCCTATGTTCGTTACCCCTTCCGGCAGGCTGATGCTTGTCAGGGCTTTGCAACCGCTGAATGCCGAGTTTCCTATGCTCGTCACCCCTTCCGGCAGGCTGATGCTTGTCAGGGCTTTGCAACCGAGGAATGCCGAGTTTCCTATGCTCGTCACCCCTTCCGGCAGGCTGATGCTTGTCAGGGCTTTGCAACCGAGGAATGCCGAGCCTTCTATGCTCGTCATCCCTTTCGGCAGTGTAATGACCTTTAAATTACTCTTCCACTGAGCAAATTTCTCCGGCAATGCCGTCGTCCCGCTCAGCGTAGCGTTTATATACAGTTCGCTGAACTTGTCCATACTTTTACTTAGCGTTTCGAGGTCTGTCCCGTCTATCTGTCCCGTTATCATCAGCTTGTTATCTGTCCCGGACAGGTCGGCGGGTAATGACAGGCTTCCTGCGGTGATGTTGTTTATCACTGTCACTTCACCGTCCATCGTCGGCGGTTCTCCCGTAGTCACCTCGCTGTCCCATCCGGTGGATGAAACGTTCAAGGCGTTGACGGCGGTCTTATCCACCTGCAACTTCAGGTTGAGGCAGTTTCCGGCGGTGGGGGTCACGTTTCCGGTCGGGGTGTAATAGTAGATACCGCTGCCGATGCTTATCTTTATCATCCGTCCCGAAGAAGGGAATACCTGTCTCGGCAGCAGCAGGGCATAGTGCTTCAGCGAGGTATCGCCGTTCTTCAGCAGGGTGATGTCCTTGGTAGTGGGTGAGGAGGTGGCGGTGGCATCTTCTGCCTGGCACGCTACGGGCTGTAGGCTGGTGGCATCGGTGGTGTAGCAGCCGTATGCGCCCAGTATGCTGACGGTGGCTGTCTTCACGTCGTCTTCCGTCATGCCCTTACCTGCCGTCAGCTCCACGCATAGCTGCGCCATGCTGTGGCTCAGTTCGGCACTGAGGGCGGTGTTTTGGGCGGGGATGTCGGCGGCTTGGTAGTGCAGCAGGTCGCAGCAGCGCCACAGGTTGGCGAAGTTGGTGCACTTCGTGTAGTTCCACATCTTCGCTTTCATGTCGCTGCCGGGAAGTGCGTCGTAAGAATCGGGCAGGTGATACACCTTTCCATCCGCCTCGGGTCCCCACAGGACGCTGACGGTGTTTCCGGTGCTTCTCTGCCAGTAGGCCGCTTTCGTAGAGTATTGTGGCTCCCATCCGCCGGTGCTGTTGCGGCTGTACACTCCCTTGCTTGCCTGTGTGCCGCTTCCGGTGGCCTGCACGTACACGTTCAGCAGGTCTCCGGAGGCAAACTCCCACCCGCTCATGGTGGTGATGGCCGACGATGCCCTCGTCGGCGCCTTGCCGCCACGCTCCATGCTGACGGTGCCCAGCCGCAGGGCGATGCCCGTACCCGTGGGGCGGTCGTCGTCGAGGGTCTGGGGCGTGCAGCTGTGCAGCAACAGCCATAGGCATATCATCACGCCCGCTGTGGCGGTTATGGCCAGTGCCAGGCGCAGGTTGCTTCCGAAGTTATTGTCGGTCATTCTCATAATGGTGGTCGGGGGGGATGAAGGGGTTAGTGTATTAGGGTTTGGGGGTGGTGCCGGGGAAATCCATACCTGCGTTGCCGCTCTTGTCGGTTTTCGTCCATTGTGCAATGGTGAGGCCGCTCAGTGTGACGCTTCCACGATTCAGCTTCAGCGCGTAGTTGTAGCTGGTGTTGGCTGTGCAGGTGAGGGCTGACTCCAGCTTGTAGGTATAGGTGGTGCTGCCGCTGGTGTCGTCGCTGGTGGTGAAGCGGATGAAGGCGCTACCGTTGGCAAACGCCTGTCCCGGGAAGACGATGGCGTACCAGGTGTTGGTGTCCTTGCTATCATTGTCCTTCGGTCTGTAAGGGGTGATGGCCTGTGTTCCGGCGGTTACTCCGTTTGTGGCGGTCACTTTTCCTGCACTCAGGCTGAAAGTTCCGGTGGTGTACATTCCTTTGTTATTCAGTATTTCGGCTTTTGTGATGGTGGGCATGGCTTCACTGGCTGTATATCCCGCACCCTTTTCCACGGTGAACGTAATCTGGCTCATGCAGTGGCTCAGCTCCAGGCTGATACCCTTGTTGGTGGCTTTGGAGTCTTTCTCGCCATACATGAAGTTGGCTTCATTCAGCTTCGCCAGGGTGGAGTTGTCGATGTTGCTGCCGGTGGTGGGCAGGGTGAAGCTGTGGGTATAAGTATAAGAAGCGTCGTCGGCTTTCTTGGGGAAGTTCGTCTGTGCGGGGTAGTAGGCGTAGAAGCTGTGCATATCACTGGTGTTCTGCCAGTAGAAGGCTTCGTCTGCGGTAAGTCCGGTGTCGTAAGTATAGGTAAGGGTGTTGCGGTAGGTGGCACCTTCAACGTCGATGGCTACCGGGGTGTCTCCCGTCTTGGCTTTGGTCACGGCGGTCAGGCTGATCTCGTCGCCCGACGTGAAGGTGGAAGTGCTTCCTCCGTTAGATACAGAGGCACGTGTGTTAGTGCCGGGCTGTCCGATGCTCAGGTTGAGGTCGATAGGCTTGTTGAGGTCTACCGTTTCCAGGTTGTCGTCGTTGCTGCATGCGGTGATTGCCGCGGTGGCTGTCATCATCGTCAGTGCGATGAATAGGTTTCTTGTTCTCATGTCTTTACTCGTTTTTATTAATAGGGTGAATACTTGTAGTAATGAAATATGCGGCGAAGTTCATAAGAACTGCGCAGATGAGCAAGAAATACACCCTACCTCCTGTCCGGATTTGTCGCCTTGGTGTCCGAATTTGTCGCCACCCCGCTCAGAAGGGCTTCTGGGAGGGGGAGGGGAGAGGAAAATAATTGGTGAATCACAGAGAATACGGAGGGCATGGAGAGGGCGGATGAATGATTTACTCCCTCTCTTTGTCCAATTCACCGCCCTTGTGCCCTCTGTGTCCTCTGTGGTGAACCCTTCTTGAGATTACAGTTTAGAGAAGTTTATCTCCAAATAACGAGGTGCGAAGTGAGGATTGGGAGGAAATTATACCTGTACGTGAATAAGCTAATACAAAAAACTTTCGTACTTTTGTGGGTGTAACAAAGACAGTGATGAATATGAACAATCAAGTAAGTATAACTATCCCTTATGCGGTGGCGGATTTTGCTGAAATGCGCAACCGTGGGTTCTATTATGTCGATAAGACAGACTATATCCCCCGTCTGGAGCTTTACAAAGCTCCCGTTTTTCTGCGTCCCCGCCGTTTCGGCAAGAGCCTTCTGGTGTCTACCCTGGCACATTATTATGACCGCACCTTGGCGGGAAAGTTTGAGGGACTCTTCGGCGGAACGTATGTAGGTAGCCACCCCACACCGGAGCATAACCAATATATGGTGATTCGCTACGACTTCTCGAAGATGGTGATGGCGGACGACATGGAAGGGCTGGAGAAGAACTTCAACGACCTGAACTGTGGTCCTGTGAAAATCATGGTGACACATAATCGCGACCTCTTCGGTGACTTTCAGTTCACCACTCTCGGCAATGCCTCAAAGATGCTGGAAGAAGCCCTGAACTATGCCCGTGAGCACGACCTGCCAAAGGTGTACGTCCTGATTGACGAATATGACAACTTCACCAACCAACTACTGACTTCTTACAACGATCCGCTCTACGAGAAAGTCACCACCAAAGACAGCTTCCTGCGCACCTTCTTCAAGATAATCAAAGCCGGTATCGGCGAAGGCAGCGTCCGCACCTGTTTCTGTACCGGCGTGCTGCCCGCGACGATGGACGACCTGACCAGCGGTTACAACATTGCCGAAATACTGACACTGGAAAATGACTTCATCAACATGCTGGGCTTCACCTACGCCGAAACGGAAGTGTACCTGCGCTATGTACTCGATAAATACACCGGAAGCCAGGAACGTTACGATGAAATCTGGCAGCTCATTGTGAACAACTACGACGGTTACCGCTTCAGCCCCCGTGGCGAGAAGCTCTTCAACGCAACGATACTGACCTATTTCCTGAAGAAATTCGCAGTCAATAACGGTGAAGTGCCCGAAGAACTGATTGACGAGAACCTGCGCACCGATGTCGGTTGGCTGCGTCGGCTCACCCTTTCGCTTGAGAACTCGAAGGAAATGCTGGACGCCCTTGTCATCAACGACGGGCTATACTACAACGTTGCCGACCTCTCCAGCAAGTTCAACAAGCAGAAGTTCTTCGACAAGAACTTCTATCCCGTCAGCCTTTTCTACTTGGGCATGACCACCCTGCAGAATGCCTACCGCATGACGTTGCCCAACCTGACCATGCGCAGCATCTATATGGATTATTACAACGTGTTGAACCGTATCGACGGCGGCGCTATGCGCTATGCACCCGTCTACGAACGCTTCACGGAAGAACGACGGTTCGAATCGCTCGTGCAGAATTACTTCGAGCAATACCTTGGTCAGTTCCCCGCACAGGTGTTCGATAAGATTAATGAGAACTTCATCCGTTGCTCTTTCTTCGAACTGGTATCACGCTATCTGAGTATGTGTTACACCTTCGCCATCGAGCAGAACAACTCCGAAGGTCGTGCCGACTTTGAGATGACGGGTATACCGGGCACGGACTATTATACGGACGACCGTCTGGTGGAGTTCAAATACTTCAAGGCAAAGGATGCGGAAAAGGTGCTGGCGCTGGATGCCCCTTTGGCTGACCATGTAGATCAGGTGCATCGCTATGCGGACGATACACTGAGGCGTTTTCCGAACTATCATGTACGTACCTATGTGGTCTATATCTGTGCCAATCGAGGATGGAAATGCTGGGAGGTGTGAGGGTTATTTAATCCTCCTCTTCCTGTTCTTCCTCCTCCGTGTCTATCGTCTCGCGATACTGTGCCGGTGTCATTTTATATATCTTCTCGAATGCATCGTAGTAAACGCTGCGGCTCTGAAATCCGGCCATGTCGGCTATGGCCTCTATGGAGTAGAGCCTCTTCTGTTTAAGCAGAGACACGGAGTAACCTACGCGCAGTTTGTTGAGGTAATTATTCCAGCTGGTGCCGGTGTTCTCTCTGATGAAGCGGCTGACATCGTTCTTTTTCAGTCCGCTAAGCTTCTGTAAATCTTCACGTTTCAGCTGACGCAGGAAAGCCTTTGTTTCCAACAGTTCGATTTCCATTTGCATGAAGCGGCGGCGACTTTTCTCACTGACGTCGGCTGAGGGGATATAGCCGATAGGCGATTCCTCGTCTTTCTCTTCCTCGTCCTCCTGCACATCCTCTTCTCCCTCGTCAACCTCTTCTCTTCCCCCCTTGTCAACTTTTACTTCCGCATACATCTTTCTCAACTCCTCCCTCTGTGCCAGCAACTCATCTATCTGCCGGGCGGCTATGCGGTTGCGCTGACGGGTTTGCCGCAGATTCATTTGCCGTTCTCTGAGTATAATAATCAGCAGGACTATGACAAGGCAGGCAATGGCGATACTGACACGCAGGAGGAGGGCGGTGCTGCGTTCTTTCTGCAACTGCATATCCTTTTCGTAGGTCTGGTAGATGACTGCGAATTCGTGTGCCCGGCTCTGTTTTTCGCGGGCATATATGCTGTCGGTCAGCACGGTGATGCGTCGTTGGTAGGCATCGGCAAGTGCGGGTTGCTTCAGCCCACGGTAAATTCGGGCGTAACGGTCCAGAAGTACCAGATAGCCGTAACTGATGCTGTCTCCATCGGTAAATACTCCCTGCCAGGTGTTGTTGCGTTCCAGGGCTTCCTTATATTGCCCGGACTTCAAAAGGTAGGGGGTGATTTCGGCATTGCCCGGAAACGCCTGCGAGAAGTGGGTGGAGCGGTAACGGGCGTATGCATCGGCTGCCTTTTGCGCTTGCCCCGCTTCCTGATAGAAGCAGGCCAGCTTGGAGTAGAGGTAGCCATATTGCTGGTCGATATACCCCGCCGGAGGGCCAGGCATTTCGCTCATGCGGCGGATGACGTCGGCGCGCGCTTCGGATGTGCTGATGGCGTCGTCGTTTTGCTTCCGGTCCTCGTAGAAGGAGGACAAATCACCGTAGAAAGTGGACAGCAGGGCCAGTTCGCGCACGTTGTCGCTGCCCTTCAGCAGGTTGATGGAACGGAGCATATACTCCAGCGCCTGGTCGGGGTTCTTCATGCCCTGGTATATCCGTCCGATGGTGAAGAGAAGTTCGCTCTCGGCACTTCTTTGCTTCAGCTCTTGGGCGAGGGAGATGGCTTCGGTGGAGATACTGATACCTTCTTCGTATCGGTTCAGGCGGTCGAGGGTGGAAGACAATTGTGAGAGCAGACGCAGCCGGCGTGCAGGTACCAGTCGCACGGAGTCGCTCTGCAAGGCACGCCGCAGGCAACGTTCTTTAAGGACGTACATGGCCTGGCTTTCGTACACCATGCTGCGCAGGATGTCGATGTGGAACGCAGGCATGGAGGGGAGGCGGCGTTTTTCGGCCTCGTCGAGCAGGTGGAGGGCACTGTCGGGCGCAGATATGTATATGCTTCGGATGTATTTTTCTGTCAGCAGACTGTCCGGAACGGTGCTTGCTCCGGAAGCCAGGGCAGGCGTAAAAGCCGGTAAAATGCACGCCAATACGAGGATGGAGGTGCGGAAATAGTAGGTGATTTGCATATTATTTTGGCATTTGTCGCGGTAAAGGTAGGCATTTATCGGGTAATATTTGCTTGCATTCCTTTATAATCTACCCGGAATAATGTACATTTGCCCGACAAATTGTTTATTGACCTATATGAAACATTCTATATTATCCCTTATACTGTTTGCATGGGGAGTGCAGGCCTATCCGCAAGCGGGTGGGGATGTGCAATCTCAGGCAACGTTCACTCCTCCTTTCGATTTCCCTATTGTGTTCTCCGGTAATTTCGGTGAAATACGTGCCAATCATTTCCACGGCGGACTCGACTTCAAGACGGGCGGCACCATCGGTAAACCCGTGCGGGCGCTGGCCGACGGATACATTTCGCGTATCCGTGTCACTCATGGTTCGGGCTATGTGCTCGATGTGGCATATAATAACGGGTATAAAACAATCAACCGCCACCTCAGCGCTTTTGTGGGCGACATAGCCCGCCGGGTAGAAGATTTGCAGTACGAAAAGGAGACATGGGAAGTAGAGATTATCCCCGAACCGGGCGAATATATCGTCAAGGCCGGGCAGGTTATCGCTCTGAGCGGTAATACCGGATATTCCTTTGGCCCTCACCTGCATCTTGATGTGTTTGAGGCAGATACGGATGACTACGTGGACCCTCTGCCCTTCTTCAAGAAGAAAGTGAAGGACAACACCGCCCCGCGTGCCGAAGGCATCATGCTGTTTCCGCAACCCGGCAAGGGAATGGTGGACGGAACCCAGAAGCGTCAGGCTTTTCCTCTTAGCCCTAAACAGCCGATCACTGCCTGGGGACTGATAGGAGCGGGCATCCGTGCATACGACTATATGGATGGTGTGCACAACCGTTACGGTGTGCACACGGTTATCCTGGAAGTGGACAGCGTGGAAGTGTTCCGCAGTGTGGTGGATCGCTTCTCGGAGAACGAGAACCGCATGATTAACTCGTGGACATACGGGCAATATATGAAATCGTTCATCGAACCGGGAAATACATTGCGGATGTTGCATGCTTCAAATGATAACCGGGGACTGATTGATATCAACGAAGAGCGTCCGTACCGCTTTGTCTACACCTTGAAGGATGCCCTGGGAAACACTTCGAAAGTACGCTTCACCGTGCATGGAAAGCGGGCGGAGATAGCTCCTGTGGAACATCGGGAGAAGTACATCTTCCGCTGGGATAAGGTGAACTATCTGCAGGAACCCGGTCTGTCGCTGGTGATTCCTCGCGGGATGCTGTATGACGACGCGTACCTGAATTATGTCGTGCGTGCAGATAGCGGGGACGTTGCCTTTACTTATCAGTTGAATGACACACGCATCCCTTTACATGGCCGTTGCGAGTTGAGCATCGGCTTGCGTCGCCGCCCTCTGGAAGATAGGTCGAAATACTATGTGGCAGGCGTGAACTCCCGGGGCGGGAAGTATAGCATAGGTGGCAAGTACGAGGACGGTTTCATGAAGACGACCATCCGGGAGTTGGGTACGTATACCGTTGCTATCGATACCGTGCCTCCTGAAATCACTCCGCTGAACCCGCAACAGTGGGGACGCACGGGACGCATTACGTTCAAGGCGAAGGATAAAGAAACCGGCATAAGCAGTTATCGCGGCACCATCGACGGGAAGTATGCCTTGTTTGGCAAACCTAATTCCATCAGTGGGAACCTGGTCTATGAGATTGACCCTAAACGGGTGGAACGGGGTAAGCATGTGGTGGAAATCACCGTGACGGATGGTTGCGGCAACCGGGCAACAGAACAGTTTACGTTCGTCTGGTAAACAAGTCTGTATATATGTGACACATGAATTAATAATTTAAATAGCTAAAGTATGAAAAGCAAAAGACTGACTCTTTCCGTCTTATTTGTGGCTGTTGCAGTAGTGAATGCACTGGCTTGTACCAACCTTATTGTTGGTAAGAATGCCTCCACGGACGGTTCTACAATCGTTTCTTATTCTGCCGACTCTTACGGGTTGTTCGGCGAGTTATATCATTATCCTGCGGGCATACATAAGAAAGGTACCCTGATGGATGTGCATGAGTGGGACACCGGCAAGTATCTGGGACAGATTGAGCAGGCACGCCAGACGTACAACGTCATCGGCAATATCAACGAATTCCAGCTTACCATTGCTGAAACCACTTTCGGAGGTCGTCCGGAACTGGTAGATACCACCGGTATCATCGACTACGGAAGCTTGATTTATCTCGGTCTGCAACGTGCCCGTACCGCCCGTGAAGCTATCAAGGTAATGACTGACCTTGTACAGGAATATGGCTATTACAGCAGTGGCGAGTCTTTCACTATCGCTGATCCGAACGAGATCTGGATTATGGAGATGATTGGCAAAGGCCCCGGTGTGCGTGGTGCCGTGTGGGTGGCTGTGCGCATCCCTGATGATTGCATCTCGGCACATGCCAACCAGTCGCGCATTCACCAGTTCGATATGAATGATAAGAACAACTGTATGTATTCTTCCGATGTCATCTCTTTTGCCCGCGAAAAAGGTTACTTCAACGGTGTGAACAAAGATTTCAGCTTTGCTGATGCATACGCTCCTCTGGATTTCGGTGCACGCCGTTACTGCGAAGCCCGCGTATGGAGTTACTTCAATATGTTTACCGATCGTGGTGAGGAATTCCTTCCTTATATAGAAGGTAAAACCAATCAGCCCATGCCTCTCTACCTGAAAGCCAACCGTAAAATCTCCGTACAGGATGTGAAGAATGCCATGCGCGACCATTACGAAGGTACTCCGCTGGATATCAGCAAAGATTTTGGTGCCGGTCCTTATCACACCCCTTACCGTCTTTCTCCGCTGTCCTTCAAGGTGAACGACCAGGAATATTTCAACGAACGTCCCATCTCTACCCAGCAGTCAGGTTTCGTTTTCGTATCTCAGATGCGCTCTACCATGCCCGATGCTATCGGTGGCGTGCTGTGGTTCGGTACGGATGATGCCAACATGACTGTTTTCACCCCTGTATATTGCTGTACTGATAAAGTGCCTGTATGCTACTCTCGTGTAGATGGTGCCGACTATATCACCTTCTCCTGGAATTCTTCTTTCTGGATTTTCAACTGGGTGGCGAACATGGTTTATCCCCGCTACGACCTGATGATTGGCGATGTACGTGCAAGCCAGTCGGAGATGGAAACTACTTTCAATGATGCACAGGAAGGAATCGAATCGGCTGCATCCAAACTCTATTCCAAAGATCCTGCCCAGGCAAAAGCATTCCTGACTAACTATACGAATATGACCGCGCAGAGTACGCTCGATACCTGGAAACGTCTCGGCGAATTCCTTATCGTAAAATACAATGACGGTGTGGTGAAACGTATGAAAGACGGTAAGTTTGAACGTAATGCTATCGGTCAACCGGCAGGTGTGATACGTCCCGGATATCCGAAAGAGTTTCTGGAAGAATACGTGAAACAAACCGGTGATCGCTATAAGATGCCGGAGTAACACCCTGTTGCAGGCTTTGTAGATTTCGCAGGAACAATAAGAAGCCTGTGAAATCTGTACAAAGCAGTGTAAATCTTTAATGGAAAAGTAGGATATTTGAACTTATTCGCCTACATTTGTGTCTTACAACTAATAGATATATTTTAACCTCTAAAATAACAATAATTGTATGGAAAATCAGGAACTTATCAAGCAGGTAACTGAGAAAGCCCAGATGTGGCTCACCCCGGCATACGATGCCGAAACTCAGGCTGAAGTAAAACGCATGTTGGAAAACGAAGATAAAACTGAGTTGATAGATTGTTTCTATAAGGATTTGGAATTCGGTACGGGTGGCCTGCGCGGCATCATGGGTGCTGGAACCAATCGCATGAATATCTATACCGTAGGCGCTGCAACACAGGGGCTTTCCAACTATCTGAATAAGTGTTTCAAGGACAAAGAGCAGATTTCCGTAGTGGTAGGTTATGACTGCCGTAACAATAGCGACAAATTCGCTAAAATCTCTGCCGACATCTTCTCTGCAAACGGCATCAAAGTATATCTTTTCGATGATTTGCGTCCTACACCGGAAGTTTCATTCGCTATCCGTCACTTCGGATGCCAGAGCGGTATCAATATCACTGCCAGCCACAATCCGAGAGAATATAACGGTTACAAGGCTTATTGGGATGATGGTGCTCAAGTACTTGCTCCGCACGATACCGCTATCATCGATGAAGTAAACAAGGTGACTGTTGCCGACATCAAATTTGAAGGTAACAAAGACCTGATTCAGATCATTGGTGCTGATGTAGATAAGGTTTATCTGGATATGGTTCATTCTATTTCTATAGATCCGGAAGTTATCAAGCGTCAGAAAGATCTCAGCATAGTTTATACTCCTCTGCATGGTGCAGGTCGTGTGCTTATTCCTTCTTCTCTGAAAGAATGGGGATTTGAGAATGTAAATTGCGTACCCGAACAGATGGTGAAGGACGGTAATTTCCCGACTGTGGTATCTCCGAACCCTGAAAATGCTGAGGCGCTTTCTATGGCTATCGCATTGGCGAAGAAACTTGATGCCGACATCGTAATGGCGAGCGATCCGGATGCTGACCGTGTGGGTATGGCTTGCAAAGATGATAAGGGCGAGTGGGTGCTTATCAATGGTAACCAGACTTGTCTGATCTTCTTGTATTACATCATCAAGAACCGTATTGCAATGGGCAAGATGCAGCCCAACGACTTCATCGTGAAGACCATTGTAACGACTGAACTGATTAAGGCTGTCGCTGATAAGAATAAGATTGAAATGCGTGATTGCTACACCGGTTTCAAATGGATTGCACGTGAAATTCGTTTGAGCGAAGGCAAGCAGCAATATATTGGTGGTGGTGAAGAAAGTTACGGCTTCCTGGCAGAAGATTTTGTTCGGGATAAAGATGCCGTTTCTGCCTGTTCATTGTTGGCTGAGATCTGTGCCTGGGCTAAGGATCAGGGCAAGACGCTGTATGATGTGCTGATGGATATCTATGTAGAGTATGGTTTCTCTAAAGAAACGACTGTAAACGTAGTGAAACCCGGTAAGAGCGGTGCGGATGAAATCAAAGCCATGATGGATAACTTCCGTGCTAACCCGCCGAAAGAAATCGGAGGTTCACCTGTCAAATTGATCAAGGATTATAAGACATTGAAGATGATCGATGCTCAAGGAAATGCTGTTGATCTGGATATGCCGGAGACTTCAAATGTTCTTCAGTATTTCACGGAAGATGGTACAAAGATTTCTGTTCGTCCGTCGGGTACAGAACCGAAAATCAAGTTCTATATCGAGGTGAAGGGCGAAATGGGTTGCCCGAAATGCTACGCCAGTGCGGATGCAGAAGCAGAAGAAAAGGTGGTGGCTGTTCGTAAGTCACTCGGTATCTAAAGATAAACTGCTGTAAGGCAGAAGGAAAGGTGTAATCCTCATAGGGTTGCACCTTTTTTGTTTTTTGCCGGGCAGTGTGTGCTTTCTTTCCGGATTAAGGTTCTTTTACTTTCTTTAAGTCATTCCTCTAATCATTCTCTGTTAAATGCCGTTCTATAAGCAACATCTAAACCTAAACTAAAATAGTTATGAAAGATCTTGTTGCCGGCATTAAGTATGATGCCGCTAAAGTGATTGAACAGGCCGTAGGGCCAAGTAAAGAATTCTGCATGGGTTACATGAACCCCGGTGCTCCGAATGGTCAGGGATACATCTCTACCATGAAACTCTCAGTGGGCACAGTCGATGTAAAAGACCTTGACGTAGTTACCGAAAACATTGTTTCGTATGACCGTTGCGAAAAGAACGATGCCTATATCGGACAAATCAATATGCTGACCGTATCTTCTTTCTGTGGTCAGAACGGTGCTGTATGGGGATACGACCTCGCTGTACACGAAGATATTGCTACAGGTAAGGAGAAACCCATGTACATGCAGGAACAACCGGATGGAAAACCCGCTATTCCCGTATATAATGCCCGCCCATTGCTGGAAGCAAGCGAACGCCTCTTCGGACGTGAGGGCCAGCGACGCTTCCCACCCATGCCGGGAGCACACGTCATCTGCGCCAACAAGGATGTGACAGCCTGCGGACCTGTGTGGGTATGGTCGGCCATTGGCATCGCTATCCTGAAAAATCGTAGTGACGGCTCTTGCCTCTTCATCGAGGATGCCAACACGTATGGCGATGATAGTACTACCGAAGCCGAAATCATAGGTTTCCTGGAAGGCTCACTCCGTAAAGTAACCAACAGCATTGTGCTGTGTGGACAAGACCAGTCGGTAGAGTACGACCGCATTTATGTAGGCTACAAGTACACTTTCGTAGAACCGAATCAAGTGGGTTGCGCGTTGACTTGCGCCCCGTACATTTATCTGGCTCAGAATGCCATTCCCGAAGGAATGAAAGCTGCCGACCTAAAAGGCATGCCTATCGACGAGTGGGAAAAGAAGCTGGGACTTGAGCACCTGACAATGATTGAATAATAAGACCTAACCTAGACTTTACCTATATAAATATTTTTATCATGGATGAAATGAAAGGGACACGTTATCCCATTTTCGGATTTGTAACAGGTGGTACAGGCGCTTTTAATGACGGTATTCCACCTCAGCCTTATGAAACCTTTGCCTATGACCTCGCCTTGCACGAAGCCGGAATTGAAAACTTTAATGTAATTCCTTACACCTCTGTTATGCCGCCCGAAATACGTGGCAACCTGGTGACCATTACCCCGGAGATGAATCAGAAATTCCATTATCTGCCTTTCCGTCCCGACATTAAAGACCAGTTTCATCATGGAGCAGTGCTGGAAGTGATTGTCGCCGGATCGGGTGCCAACTATGTCGAACATAAAGCAATTGCTACCGGCGTGGGCATCGTATGGGCAAAGAAGAACGGTAAGTTTGTGGGAGGTTTTGCTGCCGAGTATGTGCAGTATTACGACTCAAAGATTGATGATGAAATAGCGGGTGCAGAAGCACGCATGTGGTTGAATAAGTCGTTGAATCATGAACTCTCCATGCGTGGCATGGAACAGGACGGTGATAAGGAGTTATTCCATAATTTCATCAATATACCTTCCGATAATCCGTTTGCATACTGTCTGACGGCTATCGGTTTCCTGAACTTTGGTTATGCACCATTAGCTAAATAAGTGATATGGCGGATACTTCAAAGAAATTAGGATTGGGCGGACTCGTCGCTATCGTCTTCGGTTCCATGATTGGTGGAGGTATTTTCAATATCTCGCAAAACATGGCACAAGGAGCGGGGTTAGGGGCCACTCTTATCTCCTGGGTCATTTCGGGAGTGGGAGTATTGTTCCTTGTGCTCAACTTCAAGGTGTTGGCCGATGCCCGTCCTGATCTCAATGAAGGTATCTATCAGTACGCAAAAGAGGGTTTTGGCAATTATGTGGGATTTAACATTGCCTGGGGATACTGGCTGTGTGCAGCTATGGGTAACGTGGCGTTTGCCGTGATGCTCAATGACTCGTTCGGTGAGTTTCTCCCTGTGCTGCTTCATCATGGCTGGCAGACGGTGGTGTTTGGATCGTTCTTCATTTGGGCCATGTATTTCATTGTGGCAAGAGGTGTGAAAGCTGCTGCCGCCCTGAATACAATAGTCACTATCGTGAAGTTCGCGGCGTTGATATTAATTGTCATTATCCTCTTTATTTTCTTTAAAATAGGTGCGCTGAGTTTTGATTTCTGGGGACATACGCCTGACTTGGGATCCATAGGAGCACAGGTGAAGAGTACCATGCTTGTCACCCTCTGGTGCTTCATCGGTGTGGAGGGTGCCGTGGTGATGTCTGCCCATGCCCGCAACAGTAAAGATGTGGGTAAAGCGGGTGTTATCGGTTTTCTGCTGGCGTTGGTGCTTTATGCATTAATCAGCGTTTTGTCCTATGGTATCATGCACCAGCCTGAACTGGCAAAGTTGGATGACCCGTCCGTGGCATACGTGCTGAAACATGCGGTGGGCGACTGGGCTTATACCTTTGTGGTGCTCAGTGTCATAGTCTCTGTTATTGGTGGTTGGATTGCCTGGACGTTGATGTGTGCGCAAGTACCCTATACGGCTGCTCAGGTAAAGATATTGCCGAAGTCATTCCTACGTGAGAATAAGAAGTCGACACCTATTTATGCCTTGCTGATATCCAGTATCATCATGCAGGTGTTTATGGTGATGGTTGCTATGGCAAAGTCGGTTTACGATGCCGCTATCGACATTACCGGTGTCATGATCCTTCCCGCTTATCTGTTCTGCGGAATCTATCTGGTGAAAGCCAGCTTTATGAAAGGGGAACTGAGCACAACAGATCCGAAGAAGATTGGTCAATACCGCTTTATCGGTATCGTGTCTTCTTTATTCTGCCTTTGGTTGCTCTATGCAGGCGGATTGTTGCTTTTGCTTGTGACGTCCATTTTCTATTTGGTGGGTATCTATTTCTATGTAGTGGCACGCAAACAGAACCGGGCGCAGGGGGAACCAATCTTCTCTCATGCTGAACGTTGGCTGGCACTGGCCATTGCGGTTTGCTCCGTAATAGCGGTGATACTGTTGATTGAGGGAAAGGTGGGACTCTGATCATTTAAAATTGAAGAATTAAGAGTTAAAAGTTGTCGGCTGCCGGGAGGCAGTTGCCGATAGAGATAAAATACAGATTGCGGTTGCACGCGATTGGTTGATGTGAATGAGAGTCGTTTCATTCGTAGTTGTTCGTTTGTTGAGTGCGTGTCCTCCGCAATCTGTTCTTATTTCATTTATCTCTCTCCTTTTAACTTTTTAATTCTTCTTTTTGATTTAGCCACCAGTCTATCATTTTCCGTGCGATACTTAGTTTACGTGGTATTTCCGGAAGGTTCTCTTTGGAGTAGAAAGCACCGGCACTGAGTTCGTCTTTCTGTAGTTTGATTTCTCCGTCTTCATAATCGGCAATGAAACCTACCATTAATCCGCTGGGATAGGGCCAAGGCTGATTTCCGAAATAAGTGATGTTTTTCACTTTTAATCCCGTTTCTTCCATTACTTCCCGTTCTACACATTGTTCCAGCGTTTCTCCGGGTTCAAGGAATCCCGCTACCAGTCCGTAGAATGTTCCGCGGAAGTTGCGTGCATGCACCAGCAAAAGTTCTTCTCCACGGCGTATCAGTACGATGATAGCGGTAGAAATGGGTGGATATATTTCGTAGGCACACGAAGGACACTTTTTCATGATAGCTGTTTGTTGTTCCGTAGGCGTGCCACATACCGGACAAAAGCGACTGTGCTGATCCCAATACAATATCTGATAAGCCTTTCCGGCAGCTTTGTAGTCATCCAGGGTGATGTATTCGTAAGAGCCTCGCAGGTTGACCATGATCCAGTCTTCAGTTTCCTCAACAAGTTGTTCGATGTCGAATGCGTGCACCATTTCATCCGTAGGCAGAAATACTTCATGAATAGTGCTACCTGTACCGGGTTTCAACGGTGGTTCCGTACCATAAGGTACACTGTATTTAATCTCTCCTTTTTCTGTTCTTTCTTTTTTCAGCAGCAGTTGGTCCTTAAAGAAGACGAACCACTGCGTAGGGTTTTGATCTAGTTCTTTCATTTTCCTTCTTCATTTTTGATGTATACTACATTTCTGCCTGTTCCGCGTCGGCGCAGGACGCCTTCAGTGATAAATGCATTCAACTCGTTCATGGCAGTTCGCTCTCCGCTACCGGTCAGCCTGATGTATTCTCTCCGTGAGACGCAGATATTTTTATCGAGAAATGTGAGCAATGCTTCTTTTTTCTTTTCGATATTGATGTCTCCCTTTGAAGGACGGGTAGGTGACTGGATACGTTCTAAGGTCATTTGAGTTCTCATTTTCTTTTTGAACGCCTTGCTAGTGCGCAGACACACATTTTTAAAGACGATTGATTCTGCACGTATCTTTTTCTCCGGTGTGGCTTCTCGCAGACATTTCAAGGAAGTGCTAAGGAAACCGAGTTCTCCTAATTCTACGATATTACCGTCCGATAGCAATTCGCACAATTCGTCCGTAATACCCTGTAGAGCTCCTTCCAACAGGGCGTACGGAAGGTGTTGGAGCATAGCTACTTGTTTCAGAAACTCTTTGGTGGTGTACGTTTTTTTAGGATAGATACGGGCGTGAAGCGCTTTTTCTGCTTTTTTTCCTTTCGGAGCGGGCGTTTCGTAAAGATCATAATATGCACTCATAAGCTTTTGAGTTAAAGGGTTAATGATGTTGTTTTTACGAAGTGCATAAATATATTCTTGTTCTTTCAGTAATTAAATTCTTTAGTTCTGACGAATTAATATTGCATTCGCATGAATTTATTTGTGCAACAAGTATAACTCTTTCATGCAATATTTGTATATGTTTCGTGCAACAAATGTTGCATGAAAAAATCACATCCTTTGCATGAGAAAATTTTAGCATGCAAAGGTATAAATAATAGTGAAACGATGGAGAGTTTTCAGGAAAAGAATTAATAATTGTGCATGGTGTTGAAAGTGTAGTAGGGGCAAGGCATAAAAAATCCCCCGTTAAAGGACGAGGGAACCTAATGTTTTCACAACGGAATAATCCTTATTGTGATTTTCTTTCATTTTAGTACGACAAAGATAGGAAATAAAAATGGTATAATCTATACTTCTGATATTTATTTTTTCTACTTTTGTGAATATGAACTTTAAAACATGATATTATGAAAAAAGTAACACTGGGTTTGGATCTGGGAACCAATAGTGTGGGATGGTCTGTCATAAATTCGATAATTACCAAACAAAGTGAAAAAATATGGTTAGAGATGGCTGGCAGTCGAATAATTCCTATGGATGCTGCTATATTGGGAGACTTTGACAGGGGAAATTCCACTTCACAGACGGCAGAAAGAACTCGTCTCCGCGGGATAAGACGTTTGCGTGAAAGATGTTTGTTGAGGCGTGAACGATTGCACAAAGTATTGCACATATTAGAATTTTTGCCGGAACATTATTCTGAGCAGATAAGCTGGGATAAACATCCAGGACAATTTATGAATCTGACAGAGCCTAAATTGGCCTGGAAGAGGAGTGAAACTGGAAAATATGAATTCATCTTTCAGGCCGCTTTTAACGAGATGCTGGCTGATTTTGCACAACATCAGCCAACATTAGTGGCAAATGGTAAAAAAGTGCCTTATGACTGGACTATATATTATTTAAGAAAAAAGGCTCTGACAGAGAAAATAACTCAACAAGAATTAGCGTGGATTTTATTAAATTTCAATCAGAAACGTGGATATTACCAACTGAGAGGTGAAGAGGAAGAAGAAAAATCCAATAAGCAGGTTGAATATTATGCTTTGAAAGTAGTGTGTGTGGAGGCAACGGACGAGAAAAAGGGAAAAGATACCTGGTATAATGTACATTTGGAAAATGGATGGATTTATCGTCGGTCAAGTAATGTCCCATTAGATTGGGAGGGCAAAATTAAGGAGTTTATTGTGACAACAGATCTGAATGAAGATGGAACTCCTAAAGTTGATAAACAAGGTGAGGTTAAACGTTCGTTCCGTGCCCCAAAGGAAGATGATTGGACACTGATAAAGAAGAAAACAGAAGCGGATGTGGCCGATAGTCGTAAGACTGTGGGCTGGTATATCTACGATATATTACTGCAAAAACCTCAGCAGAAGATAAGAGGAAAGTTAGTACGTACTATAGAACGTAAATTTTATAAAGAAGAGCTAAAGCAGATATTAGAAAAACAGTCTGTTTTCCATACTGAATTGCAAGACCGTGATTTATATAAGAAATGTCTTGAATGTTTATATCCGCAAAATGATGCACACAAGCGCAACATCGCTAATCGTGATTTTGTGTATATGTTTACAGAAGATATTCTTTTTTATCAGCGTCCATTGAAGAGTAAGAAATCGTTGATTGACGATTGCCCTTATGAGAAGAATGAATATGTGGACAAGGAGACTGGTGAAATAAAGCATGCGTCATTAAAGTGTATAGCTAAGTCGCATCCATTATTTCAAGAGTTTCGTTTGTGGCATTTTCTATCGAATATCAGGATTTATCAAAAAGAAAGGCAGCAAGGAGACAGATTGTTGACTGATGTGGATGTGACTAGTGAATTTTTGAATACAGAGGAAGATTGTGTAGCTTTATTTGAATGGTTGAATGAACGTAAGGAAATTGACCAGAAGAATTTTCTGAAATATCCTCAGTTTAATCTGAAAAATAAAGCAGTCAACTATCGTTGGAATTATGTGGAAGATAAAATGTATCCTTGCAATGAAACAAGATATTTAATAAAATCCCGATTAGACAAAGCAGATGTCTTCTCCGGAGACTTTATTTTATCTGCAGAAAATGAGATGGCTCTGTGGCATATACTATATTCAGTCAGTGATAAAGTTGAATTAGAGAAGGCTTTAGCCACATTTGCAACTAAGCATGCTTTAGATAAGGTCGCTTTCGTTGAAACCTTTAAGAAAGCGCCTCCATTTGAAAAAGAGTATGGAGCTTATTCTGCCAAAGCTATAAAGAAACTGTTGCCATTGATGCGAATGGGAAAATACTGGAGTGCAGATGCTATTGATGAAACGACTAGAGAGCGTATAGACAAAATCGTAACGGGCGAATATGATGAAAAGATTCATAATAAAGTTCGTGAGAAATCTATACATTTGCAGAGTGTTGATGACTTCAGAGGTTTACCTTTATGGTTGGTTTGTTATGTTGTATATGGGCGGCATTCTGAAGTGAAGGACATCGCTAAATGGGAAATGCCATCTGATATAGACGCTTATTTGAAAGCATTCAAGCAGCATTCTTTGCGTAATCCGATAGTAGAGCAAATCATAGTGGAAACACTACGTGTGGTCCGTGATATTTGGAAGCGTGTAGGGACTATTGATGAAATTCATGTGGAGTTAGGGCGCGAAATGAAAAATACAGCAAAGGATAGGGCAAAAATGACGATGCAAGTTTTGGAAAATGAAAATGCTAATCTTCGCATCAAGGCATTATTGACGGAATTTGTGAATCCCGAATATAACATTGAAAATGTGCGTCCCTATTCACCAAGTCAGCAGGAGTTGTTACGTATTTATGAAGATGGAATATTAAATTATGTAGCGGATATCCCGGAAGATATTGAGAATTTCCTGAAAAAACTGAAAGACAGTAAATCTCCTTCAAAATCAGAATTTATGCGATATAAACTATGGTTGGAGCAGAAATATCGTTCTCCTTATACAGGAGAAATTATTCCTCTTGCCAAACTGTTTACACCGGCTTATGAGATAGAACATATAATTCCCCAATCTCGTTTCTTTGATGATTCGTTCAGCAATAAAGTAATTTGCGAATCAGAAGTGAATAAGTTGAAAGATAAATACTTGGGATATGAGTTTATAAAAGAGCATCATGGACGAAAAGTCGAATTGAATTTCGGTAAAGTCGTTACGATTTTTTCTGTTGAGGCTTATGAACAGTTTGTGAAGGAACATTATTCGAAATCGAGGGCTAAGATGAAAAAGCTGCTGATGGATGATATACCGGAAGAGTTTATCAAACGCCAGTTAAATGATAGCCGTTATATTAGTAAGGTAATTAAAACTTTACTTTCCAATGTTGTCCGTGAGAAAGACAAGGATGGCGAGTATGAACAGGAAGCAATCTCAAAGAATGTGGTGGTTTGTACGGGTAGCGTTACGGATAGATTGAAGAAGGATTGGGGATTGAATGATGTTTGGAATAGTATTGTTTCTTCCCGATTCGAACGTTTAAACCAATTAAAAGATACCCAATGCTTCGGACACTGGGAATGTAAGGATGGAAAACGCTTTTTTCAGATTGAACTGCCGCTGGAACTTCAAAAGGGATTTAGTAAAAAGCGTATTGACCATCGTCATCATGCGATGGATGCTATCGTTATAGCTTGTGCCTCACGAAATCACATTAACTATTTAAATAATGAGTCAGCAAGGAAGGATGCTGAAATAACTCGGCGTGATTTACAAAGATTATTGTGTGATAAATATAAGACGGATGATAATGGAAACTATAAATGGATGATCAAGAAACCGTGGGATACATTTACACAAGATGTGCAGGCTGTTTTGAATGATATTGTGGTAAGCTTTAAGCAGAATATTCGGGTGATAAACAAGAGTACTAATTATTATCAGTCTTATGATGAAAAAGGTAAGAAGACGTTATTAGCACAAACTAAAGGGGATAATTGGGCGATAAGGAAGCCTATGCATAAAGACACGGTATTCGGTAGAGTGAATCTTCGAAAAGTAAAGGAGGTACGATTGTCTGTGGCTTTGGACACTCCTGAAATGATTGTAGATAAAAAATTAAAAGCGAAGATATTGCAGCTCTTTTCTTATAACTATGATAAAAAACGTGTTGAGAAGTATTTTAAAGAAAATACAGCTCTTTGGAAAGATTTGAATCTGACAAAAATAGCTATTTACTATTTTACAGATAATTCTTCGGAACCATTGGTAGCTGTGCGCAAAGCTTTGGATACAAGTTTTACAGAGAAAAAAATTATTGAATCCATTACAGATACTGGAATTCAGAAAATATTATTGAAACATTTGGAGTCTAAAGAAGGAAAAGCGGATTTAGCTTTTTCTCCTGATGGCATTGACGAAATGAATAGGAATCTGGAATTTCTGAATAATGGTAAACCTCATCAACCTATTTATAAAGTAAGGGTTTACGAACCACGTGGTAATAAATATAGTGTGGGTGAGACAGGACAGAAATCAACTAAATTTGTAGAAGCAGCTAAGGGTACGAATTTATTTTTTGCTGTCTATGCTGTGGGAGATGGAAAGAGAGTGTATGAAACAATTCCTTTGAATATTGTAATTGAACGTGAAAAGCAAGGCTATACTCCTGTTCCGGAGAAAAATGAGGCTGGAAATAAATTGTTGTTCTGGTTGTCACCGAATGACTTGGTTTATGTGCCTACAGAGGAAGAATTGGAGCGGGGTAGGATTGAGGAACCGATAGATAGGAAAAGGATATATAAAGTTGTTAGTTTTACAGGAAATCGTTTATATGGAGTTCCTTATGCAATTGCAAATATGATAGTTGACAAGGTAGAATATTTCTCTTTAAATAAAGTTGAGATTACAGATAGTAAAGAATCAATTAAAGAGAAATGTATTCCTTTAAAAGTGGATAGGTTGGGTAATATAATAAAGATTGGAACTTTAAAATGAGTATACTTTTTGTGAAAAAAAACATTTGGTTTGGAATAGAAAAGAGTTCTTTGTTGATGTAATAGGTCTATTGACTGACAGAGTCAATTTTACAGATTGTAAAAAACAGAATAGAAAATGGTAAATGTTCTGGGGACAACTTGTCCCCAGGTAGAAATAATCATAGAAGGGTTCTTGCTGTTAATATCAAAGCTCTATTTAGTAACTCCAATTAGTTGATATTTACAAACGAATAATATGCATCAATTGCCATTTGAAGTAGATGATGAGTGGTAATCATTAAAATAGAAATACTATGATTAAAAAGACATTTTATTTTGGAAATCCGGTTTATTTATCTTTAAAAAATGCGCAGTTAGTGATAAAATTACCGGAAGTGGTAAAGAATGGAATTTTACCAGAAGGATTTAAACAGAAGTCAGAAGTGACTAAGCCAATAGAAGATATTGGTGTAGTGGTGTTGGATAATAAACAGATAACTATTACTTCGGGAGTATTAGAGGCTCTGCTTGAAAATAATTGTGCTATTATTACTTGTGATAGTAAAAGTATGCCTGTTGGTTTAATGCTTCCTTTGTATGGTAATACAACTCAAAATGAGCGTTTTCGGCAGCAATTGAATGCTTCACTTCCATTAACAAAACAATTATGGCAACAGACTGTCAAGCAGAAAATAGAGAATCAAGCTGCTGTATTGCAGAGATGTTCGGGTGAAGAGATAAAGTGTATGAGGATATGGGCGGCCGATGTGAAGAGTGGAGACCCAGATAACTTGGAAGCTCGTGCCGCAGCTTATTATTGGAAAAATTTATTTGAAATAGAGGGCTTTACAAGAGATAGAGAAGGTATTCCACCTAATAATTTATTGAATTATGGATATGCTATATTACGAGCTGTTGTGGCGCGTGGGTTGGTGGTGAGTGGACTTCTGCCTACATTGGGTATTCATCATCACAATCGGTATAATGCTTATTGTTTGGCTGATGATATAATGGAACCTTACCGGCCGTATGTGGATGACTTGGTTTATGGTATTGTGAAGAGTGGGATAGGTTATGAGGTATTGACAAAAGAGATAAAAGGGCGACTTTTGTCAATTCCAACATTGGATGTTGTCATTTCGGGCAAGCGTAGTCCTTTGATGATAGCGGTGGGGCAAACAACTGCCTCTCTTTACAAATGCTTTAGCGGTGAGTTACGCAGACTATCATATCCTGAGATGTGATGGAACGCTTTAGTGAATATCGCATTATGTGGGTATTAGTATTGTTTGACATGCCTACTGATACTAAAAAGGATAGGAAGGCATATGCCGATTTTAGAAAAAATCTGCAAAAGGATGGTTTTACTATGTTCCAATTTTCTATTTATGTACGTCACTGCGCAAGTAGTGAAAATGCGGATGTACATATAAAAAGAGTTAAATCTTTTTTGCCAGAGTTTGGGCAGATAGGAATCATGTGTATTACAGATAAACAATTTGGCAATATTGAACTTTTTAATGGAAAAAAGGCTCAGGATGCGGGTGCGCCAGGACAACAATTAGAGTTGTTTTAAAATTAAAATCCCGCCAATTAGCGGGATTTTTAGTTGAAAACAGCTTGTTTTTTATAATTCTAATTTGCAATGTAATGGATTGATTATTAGATTGTAATAGGGAATCTGCTGTTTCTAATGGTTCAAAGATACTAAAATGAAAGCAAATCACAACGCGCAGAGCGGGGCGTATTCCTGAACGGCGGCTGTTTCTAATGGTTCAAAGATACTAAAATGAAAGCAAATCACAACGATGCGTCGCACGAGAACACAAGGAAACGTGCTGTTTCTAATGGTTCAAAGATACTAAAATGAAAGCAAATCACAACTACTAAAGGTACAGAAACTTACAACAACTGCTGTTTCTAATGGTTCAAAGATACTAAAACAGAAGCAAATAAAAGACTAAATGAGCGATTATAGTGAGGATTGGTAAAACTTTTTGTAAGTTATGAGAACATAGGGTATATTATATTCTAAGCTGGTTTTTGTATTATATTCTGTTATCATTACTTGAAATAAATAATTTTAGGGGCGAAAGCTCAGATGAAAGATCATATTTTATTTGTTCTTCGTCTTTTACTTGATTTTTCCTTAAAAGTTATCTGATTGTTTTTTGGTATGCGATTCTTGCTGTCCCGTTAGATACATACACAACTCCGCAACGGACAAACCCGTTCCGCATGAGCAAGTTTTGCATGATAATATTGTCTTTATGTGTATCCGCACGTAAACTGGGATATTGCTTGGCGCACCAATTTAAACAAATATCACCGATACCTTTATAACTTCCATCAGAGGCAATGCGGTGGATGACGTAATAGGGCTCATCATTCAACCAAGCTCCGTCTTCGATAAGAGCATAAAACGGATCGGGACTCGGAACAAAACAGAATGTTCCGACGATTTTTTTATATTCATCTTCACATACATAGCAATGTCCGTCGGTGATTTCTTTGGCAATCAGTTCACGCTGTGGGTAGCCGTTGATCCACTGGTTACCGTTTCCTACAGATGCCATAAAGTTGCGGGCATAATCGAATATCTCCATCAGGCGGTCTAAGTCTGAAAACTGGCTGGGACGAATTTGTATCATATATGTAAACCTGTTAAGTTGCTTATTCCGGAATACAAAAGTACATGATTATTTTGATAAATGATAATTTAGCGGGCGGATGCCCGCTAAAAATTGACAATTGACAATTGACAATTAACAATTAGGCTGCGCTATATTGTGCTTAAACAATCGTTCCGAATGGTAATTGTCAATTGTTAATTGTCAATTTTTAGCAGCAAAGCCGCTAAATTATCATTTATAACCCCAATTTTTCAATCTTCCTATACAACGCGAATCTCGTAATCCCCAGATACTCTGCTGCCCGCGTCATATTTCCTTCGCTCAACCGCATTGCTTTTTCCACTGCCTGCCGTTCCAATTGTTCCAGATTAAGCACCTCTTCCTCCTTCTTGGGACGGGGAGCAGAAGCCTGAAACATGAAATTATCGGGACGTAACAGTGAGCCATCACCCAGAATAACGGCACGTTCCATTGTATGCTGCAACTCACGCACATTGCCCGGCCAGGGATATTTCAACAACTTGGCTTTTGCCTCACGTGTCAGCCCTTTCATTTCCTTTTGATATTTCCGGGCATAGCGTTGCAGGAAATAATCGGCCAACAGGAGAATGTCATTCCCCCGTTCCCGCAAAGGCGGAATATGCAGTTCAATCGTATTGATGCGATAAAGCAAGTCCTGCCGGAAATTACCTTCTTCGACCAAACGGCGTATATCCGCATTGGTTGCACAAATCAGACGTACATCAATAGGCACCGCCTGTGTACTTCCTAAACGGCTGATTTGCCGTTTTTCAATAGCCGTGAGCAGCTTTGCCTGCATAGGCAATGAAAGATTACCTATTTCATCCAAAAACAATGTTCCCCCTGTCGCCACTTCCATTCGTCCGGCTTTTGACTTCCGTGCATCAGTAAATGCTCCTTTCTCATAACCGAACAATTCACTCTCAAACAATTGTTCCGGGATGCTTCCGAGGTCAATCGTTACAAACGGCCGTCCGTAACGGGGCGAACTGCGATACAACAAACGGGCTATTACATCTTTTCCTGTTCCATTCTCACCGAGAATCAAAATATTAGCATCCGTATCACGCAATTTATCCACTGTCGAAAAAACGTTCTGCATCGCAGCTGACTCACCGATAATGGCTTCTTCCGTAGCACTTCCGGCACTACTCAGCACTTCCACCTGTTCTTTCAGCAGATTGATTTCACAACGGGAACGCCGCAATTTCATACCGGACGAGAGTGTCGCAAGCAACTTCTCTTTCTCCCAGGGTTTCGGAATAAAATCCGTAGCACCGGCCTTGATGGCACGCACCGCTTTATCTGTGTCCGCATACGCCGTCATAAAAATAACAACAGCCTGGGAGTCTATCCGCAGAATTTGTTCCAAACTCTCGAAACCTTCCTGCCCACTGATGGCATCACGGCTGAAATTCATATCCAACAATATGATATCCGGCTGGAAAGTTGTCATAAAATGTTCGATACGGTCGGGAGTTACCGCCACTTTTATCTTCTCGGCATAGGGTTCCAGCAAAAGGTTGAGGGCAAAGAGCACGTCCTCGTTATCATCCACTATTAATATCTTTCCTAACTGTTCCATAGCAACTCTGTTTTTCAGTAATCCTTTTCTATATTATGTCTATACCAAACATATACTTTCCCATAGTCTTTCATTACCTAAGTTGCACAACTCGGTACTACCAACATCTACAACTTAAGACTCCCAAGTTGTGCAACTTAGTAATCGTTTCCCTATAAGAAAACATCGCTTTGGTTATAAGCAAAGGTATGTTTGCCTATAAGTAAAACAAAACTTGCTTATACCCACGGCAAAGATAAGTAATATATTGATGTGTTGTGCGTGCGTATACGCACTATTTTTGTGCGGTATAGCACACGAAACAGCATTTCATAATCCATGTATATCACTAATAAGCAACACCTTACAACTTTGGCATAGGATTTGAAACTCTTTTATCAAAAGGAACATACTATGTACAAAAATATACTTTTATCAATAATAACTTGCGGAACTCTGGTAACGGCTACCGCCCAGGAGCACACTTTGGAGCTAACTTTGAACCAAACGATAGAACGTGCCCGCCAGCAATCGCCTGATGCACAAACAGCCCGGCACAGTTTCCGTTCCGCCTATTGGAGTTACAAATACTATCGGGCCAACTACTTGCCTGCATTAAAGTTGACCTCCGACCCAGCTTTGAACCGTGCCATCAACAAAATCACGATGAGCGATGGTAGCGTAAAATTTGTAGAGCAGAATCTTTTAAGTACCGACCTCACTCTGAGTCTCACACAAAACATCCCCTGGACAGGAGGTACACTGTTTGTAGAAACATCCGCCCAACGGCTTGACCTGTTTAGCGATAACACCGTTTCATGGCAGACATCCCCCATAAATATAGGTTACAGCCAGGCACTTTTCGGCTACAATAGTCTGAAATGGAATCGCCGCATCGAACCGTTGCGCTATCGAGAGGCTAAGAAAACCTACGTAGAAACCCTGGAACTTGTTGCTGCCCGTGCCACACAAAAATTCTTCGCCCTTGCTACGGCACAAAGCAACTACGAAATTGCTTCTACCAACTATGCCAATGCTGACACCTTATATATATACGCGCAAGGGCGCTATAACATCGGCACCATCACCGAAAACGAAATGCTGCAACTGGAACTGAATAAACTGACTGAAGAGACCAACCGCATGAACGCACATATCGAGGTAGAAGATTGTATGCAGGAACTCCGTTCGTATCTCGGCATTCAGGAAGACGTGTTGATAAAGGTAGAGGTCAACGACCACGTACCCAGTCTTCACATTGACCTGAATGCTGCCTTGATGACAGCAAGAGAAAACAGTCCGGATATACTGAATATGCAGCGTCGTAAGCTGGAAAGTGAGAGCAACGTCGCCAACGCCCGCGCCAATGCCGGATTGAAAGCCGACCTCTATCTCCGTTTCGGACTGACGCAAACGGGAAACAAACTGAAAGATGCCTATCACAACCCTTTAGACCAACAATACGTCACCCTCGGCATCAATCTGCCTATATTGGATTGGGGACGGGGAAAAGGGCAGGTTCGCGTAGCCCGTTCCAACCGTGACCTGACCTATACTCAAGTAGAACAGGACAAAACGGACTTTGAATTGAATGTCCGCAAGTTGGTACAGCAGTTCAATCTGCAATCGCAACGCGTACACATTGCCGCCCGCACCGATGAAACCGCGCAACGGCGTGCCGACGTAGCCCGGAGGCTTTATATTTTAGGCAAATCTACCGTACTCGACCTTAATGCATCCATCAGCGAAAAAGACGCTGCAAGACGGAATTATATAACGGCATTATATAATTATTGGAGTTTGTATTACACCCTCCGCAGCATCACACTCTACGATTTTGAGCTGGACGCACCGCTGACGGAAACGGAAAGGATAGAAGCGGTGATGGATGAGATGATAAGAAAATAGAATCATAAACCATACCACTATATAAATCGAAAAAATAAATAGCATTATGGATATTAAACTTGAAAAGAAGCCCTGGTACATCCGCTACCGTTATTATCTGGCAGGAGGCGTTGTTTTTCTCGCTTTCCTTATCTACGTCATCATCCTTTCCGCCGGTCCGAGCAAGCTTCGCATCGATCAGGAAAATGTACAGATTGCAGAAGTGAAAAACGATAAGTTCATGGAATATGTAGATGTGGAGGGACTTATCCAGCCCATTCTCACCATTAAGATCAATGCTCGCGAGGCAGGAAGCGTGGAACGCATCATAGGCGAGGAGGGAAGTCTGCTTCAAAAAGGAGATACCATCCTTATGCTTGAAAACCCCGACCTTCTGCGTAGCATCGAAGACCAGCGCGATGATTGGGAAAAACAACTGATAACCTATCAGGAGAAAGAAATCGAGATGGAACAGAAAAGTCTGAACCTGCAACAACAAACCTTGCAGACCAACTACGAACTGGACCGCCTCAAGAAGAGTTTCGATCTCGACAAAGAAGAATATAAAATGGGTATCAAAAGCAAAGCCCAGCTGGAAGTTTCCGAAGACGAATACAACTATAAAGTAAAAAACGCACAGTTACAGCGCGAAAGTCTGCGTCATGACTCCGCCGTAACCGTAATCCGTAAAGACTTGATCCGCAATGACCGCGAACGCGAACGCAAGAAGTATGAACGTGCCTGCGAACGGCTGGAAAACTTAATTGTGAAAGCCCCCGTCGCCGGACAACTTAGTTTTGTAAAAGTGACTCCGGGACAACAGGTTTCTTCCAACGAAAGTATTGCAGAAATCAAGGTATTAGATCAATATAAAATCCACACATCTCTCAGCGAATATTACATAGACCGCATTACGACGGGACTTCCTGCCACAATCAATTATCAGGGACGCAAATATCCGCTCCGCATCACCAAGGTCGTTCCCGAAGTGAAAGACCGCACTTTTGATGTTGATCTGGTATTTACCGGAGAGATGCCCGACAATGTACGTGTCGGAAAGAGTTTCCGTGTACAGATAGAACTGGGGCAACCGGAACAGGCCATCGTCATTCCACGCGGCAACTTCTACCAGGCCACCGGCGGACAATGGATTTATAAACTGAATGCCTCCAAGAACAAAGCAACACGCGTTCCTCTTAATATCGGACGCCAGAATCCCCAACAATATGAGATTACGGACGGTTTACAGCCGGGAGATTGGGTTATTACGACGGGATATGATAACTTTGGCGAAGCGGAAGAGTTAATACTGAAATAAGAACAAATACATGATACAACATTATCTAAAAATAGCAACCAGAAACCTGGTGAGGTATAAAGCACAGACTTTGATTAGTATCATTGGTCTGGCAGTAGGATTTGCCAGCTTTGCTTTATCCAGTATGTGGGTAAATTATGAGCAGAGCTATGATGCTTTCCATGATGGAGCCGACAGGGTTTATGTGGCCTCTGTTTCATCCGTATTTTATACCGGTGGTAATTCCATTATCACTTCTCCACTGTTGGCTCCTCATCTGGTCAAGACCTTTCCCGAAATAGAAGCGGCTACCTACAACAATTTCACGACGGAATTTAACGACGAACAGAGCAGACATTGGAAGATGATATCAGTGGATAGCGCTTTTATTTCAATCTTTCCGATAACGGTACTGGAAGGCAGCTTGCAGTTTCTGCACAATACAGCTGACGAAGTAGCCATCAGCGATAAAGCTGCCCGCTTACTTTTTGGCGATGAGTCCCCCATAGGCAAAGAATATCCATTTAATAAAAAGCTGATTATTACTGCCGTAGTGCAAGAGTGGAAAGGACATTCAAATTATGACTTCGATGTTATATCAAGACGCCCAACCCCACAATATCAGGAATGGGGTTATGCTGCCGGAACAACCTTGTTTCGCGTAGTTCCAGGCGCTGACATTGATACTTTGCGGAAGAAACTGGAAAACATGGAAGTCGATATGGACGGAAATATAAAGAAGTATCCTGTTCAGATTACTCCATTGACCGAATTGCATTATACATATCCCCAATACAATACATTTGTCCGCATAGAGTATGTTCGTCTTTTTTGCCTAATCAGTTTGCTGATCGTATTAGGAGCACTGTCCAACTATCTGATTATATATCTGATACGTATTCGTATGCGACAACGCGAATGGGCACTCCGTAAAGTAAACGGGGCAACAGAAAAGAGTCTGATTATCCTGTTGATGTCCGAAATTATACTACTTCTGTTCGCAGCAATCCTGGTCGGATTGTTGTTGGTGGAGATATGTCTGCCCACATTCAAGCAGTGGTCTTATATTTCTGAGGAAAGTAATTTCTTTTTCTATAAAGAGACACTTATCTATATGTCAATTGCAATGGGTATCGTTTTACTCTTTGCTTGGGGAACACTGTTGGTCCAGCGCCATTTTACATTGCAGTCTGCCATATCTTCCATTTTCACCCACCGTTTTTCCGTTTTTTACCGCCGGACAGGACTTTGGCTTCAGTTGGTCATCAGCATTGGTTTTATCTTTTGCACAGCGGTAATGATGAAGCAACTGCACCATCTCCGTACCTCTTCTGACATGGGAGTTGCCCACCCGGATCTGGAATATGTTGCCTACCTTCAAGGTATTCCAGACGATGAAAAGGAAAACTGGATAAGACTGATGGAAGAGATTCCAGGCATTGACTTCCGGGAAGTTTCAAACCTACCTTTACCCAGTTCTTCCAATTCGATGTTTACTACATCAGAATGGGATGACAAACAACCGGGTGATAAAGAAATTGCGATCAATGACTTTCAGGTTTCAAAAGAAACATTCGATTTGTTTGGATTGAAATTAGTGGCCGGTAGTTTTCCGGATGAGTCGTCTGATCGTAATGATGTTCTAATCAACGAAGCTCTCGCTAAGAAATTCGGATGGAAAGATCCAATCGGGAAAAAGTTTTCAAAATCTTATGTAGTTGTCGGCGTTCTGAAAGACATTCGTCTTTCGCCAACAGTAGAAGCAATGCCGGCTGTATATACTATATCAATGTTTCCCCCCAGAAAAGAATACGTGTATACCTATCATGGAAAGTATGAGGACGCTCGGAAAGCCATTAACGAGTACATTAAGAAAAGTTATCCTGATTTTTATATGTGGTCACGAAGTTTCGGGCGTATCATTGATGACGCCACTGCTTCCGAACGTATTCTGATGAAACTGCTCACTATATCATCTCTAGTTTGCGTTATTATTGCAGTCTTCGGAGTATTTTCCCTGGTCAATCTTTCGTGCGAACAGCGGCGTAAAGAGATTGCCGTTCGCAAAGTAAACGGGGCTACGATATCAGACATCATCGGTATCTTCCTTCGGGAATATATGACCATACTGGCATTGGCCGCAATTATAGCTTTTGCAGCAGGTTATGTTGTCATGAAACATTGGTTGGAGGGGTACGTAATCCAGACTGCTATTACCTGGTGGATTTATGTCGCTATTCTGGCAGCAATGATTGTTATCATTTCCATTAGTATAGGTTGGCGGATATGGCAAGCAGCACGGCAAAATCCGGCAACAGTAATTAAAAGCGAATAATAACACAGTATACTTGAAAAATATGAAAACACTTAAATATGCCTGGCGTTTCCTGATACGCTCAAAGTCATATACCATCATCAACCTGCTGGGACTCGCTTTCAGTCTGGCATGTTGCATTATCCTGGTCCGCTATATCCATAGAGAACTGACGGTAGACAACAATTGCATCGACCGGGAACAGGTCTATGGCGTCAAAAGGGACATAAATGGTAACATATACCTGTCCACTCTAATAAACAGAGGAGACAGCAGTCTTATCGACCAACGCTATATCAATAAGCAAACCAGCTTCATACCGTTGGAAAAAGACTATGTGATGGTAGGGACAAACCGTTTCCCTTCACGGATGATTGTAACGGATAGCGTATTCTTCCAACTGTTCCGTTATCCGGTAGTACAAGGCAACATTACATTACGTTCTCCTCAATCTGCCTTGATTACAGAAACGTTTGCCCGGAAACTTTTTGGGAAAGAGAATCCTGTGGGCAAAGTGATTCGCAGTTCAAGCGGCAAAGACCTGACAATTGAGGGGGTATTGGGTAATCTGGAAAACAAGACCTTCCTGCAATTTGATGTAGTACTATCCAAAGCTTCGTCCAGTAGCTGGGAACGCATGCCTATAGATTTATTTTCATTCATGCCGGGAACCGATATGGATAAACTGAATAAGGAAGGACGTAATCCCCAATATGTAAACTCTCCCGAAAGTGGTGACACACGTACCTATACTTATTCTTTTATCCCGGTCAAACAATTCTATTGGGACACTTCCATCACTAATGAAGAACCACTGATGTTTTTTACCGGTAGTTACCCCCATCTATTGATTATAATGGGAGTATGCCTGCTGATATTACTGACGGGTATCATCAATTTCATCAATATCTACCTGGTAGCCATGCTCCGGAGAGGCAAGGAGTACGGATTGAAAAAAGTGTTCGGTGCAAGAGGAAAGGAATTATTCTTTAATATATGGACAGAAAATACATTGCTGGTATCAGTTGCCATGCTGATAGCCTGGCTCTTCATAGAGATAAGTGCCGCACCTGTGAAAAGCTTATTCAATTATCACTTTGTCTATACTGCATTTGACTGGCAATTGTCGTTAGCTATATTGGTGATACTGCCACTGGTTACTTCTATCTATCCGTTTATAAAATACAATTATACCCCGCCGATCATTTCAATTCGTTCTATCGGTTCGGAAAATCGTCCGGTACGTTCACGTATCCTGTTTTTGGGTATTCAGTATATGCTTACCTTCTTGTTGGTGGTGCTCTCACTCTACTTCAACAACCAGCTGGATGTATTGCTCAATACCGAACCGGGCTTCCGCACGAAAGATATCATCATTGCCCGGTTGGCCTATGAATCCAAAGACTTCAGTTCTTATACTGATGAAAGCATGAAGCTGCGTGAGGAGCGGGTAGAGGCATTGGATAATGAACTTTCCTCATGTCCCTATATAGAAGACTTTGAAGCCAGTTATATTGATATTCTCAAAGGCGATTACGGCAGCAATTACATAAGTGACCAAGGAAAGAAGGCTTACCTGAACATGCGTTTCGCAACACCTCATTTCTTCCATATTTATAATATTAAACTTATCGAAGGAGAGCTACCCGATCTGAAAGATAAAGGCTTCTGGGGGGTATTGGTAGTGAATCGTGCCGCAATGGAGGCTTTGGGTTATACCACTTGCCAAGGGGCCAATGTCACAGAAGAAAACTCCCTGAGAAGAGGAACTGCCGGCAAATCCGAGCCCATCGTAGCTGTTGCAGATGATTATTATGGCGGACATCTATCTTTGGGAAAGAAGCCAACCGTCTATATGGTAAGCGACCGCATGAGTGGTGACGTTTACCAGATAGCCTGTGTACCGGGCAAGAAAAAAGAAGTACTGGACTTTTTACGCAAGACAGAATTGAAAATTTATGGAAGTGAAGACTTTGAATATAGTATCCTGGAAGAGGATGTGAAAGCAATCTATGCTCAAGACCGGCAAATAGCCATTATCTACTCCGTTTTTGCTTGTATTGCGATAGCTATTGCCAGCCTCGGATTATTCGGCATTTCTCTGTTCGATATTCGCCAGCGTTATCGCGAAATCACAATCCGTAAGGTAAACGGCGCGCAGTTGAAAGACCTTTATCCACTGCTGCTACGTAAATATATGGCAGTGTTGGGTGTCGCATTCCTGTTGGTGATTCCTCTTTCCTGGTATATTATTCATGTATATACAAGTGGTTTTGCCGTAAAAGCGCCTGTTACCATCGGTATATTCATAATAGGTTTAGTGATAGTTGCAGTTATTTCATTGGGCACATTATTGTGGCAAGTACGAAAAGCAGCCAATATAAATCCGGCTGAGATTATGAAATATGAATAATAGGATATAATAATACAGGAAAATAATAGAATAAAAATATGAAAACACTCAAATACGCTTGGCGTTTCCTAATACGCTCTAAATCATATACAGCTATTAATATTATCGGACTGGCACTGAGTCTGGCATGTACTATCATATTAGTCCGCTACATTCATCGGGAACTGCAAGTAAATGCACATTGCACAGATGCTGAAAATGTCTATATTCCACTTCGCGATATAGATGGCAATGTATTCCCGGGCAGTGTAGGGGCAGAGAGCGGAGCGGACACTGTTTATTTTCAGCCTGAGGCTCTCAAGGAAAGGAGTTACTTCATTACATCCTGCAATGATAATGTGACGATTGATGAAAAGCCTTATGCTGTCCAGCTATTGGCTGCTGACACGGCTTTCTTCCATTTCTTTAATTATCCGCTAAAGGGTAAACGCATGGCAGCACCGGAAGAAGCTCTTGTCACCCGAAAATTCGCTAAACGTGTATTTGGAGAAAAGAATCCGATAGGGCAGATTATGGAATATTCCGGAGGCAAACACCTCACTATTTGCGGCATATTGGATGAACCGGCATGCAAATCTTCACTGACATTTGATGTTGTGGTAAACCTAGACCTTAAAACAAGAAGAGAATGGAGCAGAATGTATGTGGAACTATTACGCTTTATGCCCGGAGTCGATGTGGATGCCATTAATGCTTCCAGTAACGTCTACCGCCAGACGTCACAGGGGTTTAGAATACGGTATAACTTCCTACCTGTCAGCCAACTTTATTGGAACAAAGAATTGGCGGCTTCCGGCGATGATCCCGAGATATGGCATTACAGCAGCCGTTCCCACATCCTGATACTCACCGGAGTATGCTTGCTGTTATTACTGGCAGGCATATTGAACTTTGTCAATATCTATCTGGTCTTTATGCTAAGACGTTCTAAAGAATACGGTGTGAAGAAAGTCTTCGGTGTACAGGGACGCACTCTCTTCGTACAACTATGGGCAGAGAATGCATTAATGATATCCGTCGCCTTGCTACTGGCATGGTTTTTCATCGAGATATTCTCCGGATATGCCCACCGGTTGCTTGAAAGTGACATTCCCTATACAGCTTTTGACTGGCAACTGTCATTGGCTGTTTGGGTTCTTCTACCATTAATTACCACTATTTATCCCTTTATCAAATACAATTATCTGCCACCCATCATATCTATACGCTCCATCGGAGGATCACGCCAGTCTGTTGCAACCCGCACAGCCTTCCTATTTATACAGTATAGCATCACTCTATTGCTTATTATACTATCGTTGTATTTCAGCAGTCACCTTCACTTTTTGCAAGATACTCCTCCGGGATTTCGGACAAAGGGCATATTGTATGCCAACTTAGTACCTCTATCCAAAACTTGGTATTCAGAGAGCGATGAACAAAGAAAGAAAAACCGGCAAGATGCTCAGAGCATTGAGCAAAAGCTGGAAGAATGTCCCTTCATCGAACAGTGGTTCCGTGGAGAACCGTCGCAATGCGGCATTTTAGGAGCAGGAGGCGCAGGCACATCCACTCTTATAAATGATAAAGACGTGAAACAAAATATGAAGCTGATGTGGGTACCCCTCGACTTTTTCAAATTTTATGAGCTACGGATGAAAGAAAATGCATTGCCCGATAAAATTGAAGGACGCAATAAATATCTGGTAGTCATGAACGAGGCTGCCATGAAAGCCTTCGGCTATACGAAACGTGATGAAGCATTTGTCAGGGGAGAGAAAGCTCTTTGGATTTTCATGGGTGTGGATGGAAATATTATAGAAGGCGGTACATCTCTGATGCCCGTAGAAGCAGTCATAGAAGACTACTACACCGGACATCTTACTGCCGGTAAGAAGCCTCTTGTATTCATGGTATCTCCCGGTGGAGGTGGTTCACAATACCAGATAGCCTGTAAACCCGGAAAAGAGAAGGAACTTATCTCTTATCTGAAAAAGGCCAGACAGGAGATTTTCAATACCGAAGAATTTGATCATCACTGGCTGGAAGAAGATGTACAGGCACTGTATCGCGAAGACCGCCGTGTGTCAACTGTCTTCACGCTTTTCTCCGCCATCTCCATCTTTGTTTCGGCGCTGGGACTGTTCGGACTTTCCTTGTTCGATATCCGCCAACGATATCGCGAGATTGCTATTCGAAAAGTAAACGGAGCGCAACTACGGAATTTATATTCAATCTTATTCCGCAAATATATATGGGTGATAGGAGGGGCAACGCTGCTTACCGTACCATTATCTTATTATCTCATATACATCTATACAAAGGATTTCGTGGTTAAAGCACCTGTCAGTATATCCATATATGTGACTGCCATACTTATTGTGGCGGGCATTTCATTGGGCACCCTGTTATGGCAAGTGAATAAGGCCGCACGCATTAATCCGGCAAAGATTATGAAAACAGAATAAAAAATATAGAATACCATGATACAACATTATCTGAAAATAGCATTTCGGAATATACTAAAACATAAGATACAAAGTATAATCAGCATTGTCGGTCTGGCAATCGGTCTGGCCTGCTTCGCCTTGTCCACATTCTGGATACAATATGAGATGACTTACGATAGCTTTCACAAGGATGCGGAGCGTATCTATCTGGTACGCACGGATGATAGCCATTTCGGAGCACACTATTCCAACTTTGTGCCCTACGCTTTGGGTGGTTATCTAAAGAATACTTATTCGGAAATAGAAGACTTCTGCATATTCGAACAACAAAGTTTCTTCACCCTAAAAAACAAACAACAGATAGAATGCCCGTATATTGCGCCGGATTCTACCTTTATACGCATGATGGATATAAAGATTTTAGAAGGTAGCCAGGATTTCTATTTATCAAATACAGGAGAAACAAAAGAGATAGCTATAACAGAAACGATGGCTCGTGAGCTTTTTGGCACCACCAAGGTCATCGGACAAAATGTGATTGCCTCCAACAATATGAGGGAATATCGCATAGGGGCCGTTATTAGTGATTGGGGAAGACACTCTAATTTTAAATACTCCGTTATGGGATGGATGAGCAATGGTGACACTTCATGGGATAACAGCCACTATAGACTGTTGATAAAGGTAAAGGATGGAACTGACGCGCACGCACTTTTAGAAAAGATGAACCGGAATTTCCCTGAAGAATTGAAAAGGAACAAGTACACTGAAGTGACCGGAATTACCCGTTTCTATCTGGAACCTATCACAGAATTACGCTACGCAGATGAATTTGTTCGTGGAGATGAACTCATTGTACAATTCCGTTATATTGTTTATTTCTCGATAACAGGAATACTCATTATTCTATGTGCATTAGTAAACTATCTGACGATTTATATGGACTGCTTCCGCTCCCGCAAACGTGAGATGGCTTTGCGTAAAGTAAACGGGGCTTCCGAAGGTTCATTGTTGGCATTGCTCAGCACCGATTTCTTATTTACCATTCTGCTGGCTTCCATATTGGGAATGTTTTTCATAGAACTACTCAAGCCTTGGTTCTTACGCTATTCCATGATTGTTGATACAGATATATCTGTTTATGGCAATTGCATGATATACATAGCAGGTATGGCAATATTGGCATTCCTTGTTGCTATACTTTCTGTCTTTATATTCCGCCGCCATTCGCTGCACAACACAATACATAGTCCACACGCAGGCGCCATTGGACATATATGTCGCAAAGGAAGCATTGTAATACAGCTGGTGGTTTGCATAGCATTTATCCTCTGTACCGCCATTATGCAAATGCAACTCTATCATTTACGTAATGTAGATACGGGAATGGATTATCAGAACCGGGCATCCTTGGGTATCTGGATGAATGTAGACATGAATGTGTGGGCAGAAAAAGTGAAGGCATTACCCATGGTTACCGAAGTGGTGAAACCTGTTTACTGGCCTCTCATCAGTATGGGTGCCTATTCTGCTTTTGAAGTCGACTCATGGGATGGCCTGGATGGAACAATTGAAAAGCCACTCGGCATAGATGAGGTTCTGGCAGGTGAAGAGTTTTTCAAATTCTACAATATGCAACTGCTGGCGGGAGAGTGGGTTTCAGATAAATCAGATGTCCGCGAAGTCAATATTATGGAGACAACAGCCCGTACTATGGGCTGGACACCAGCAAAAGCAATCGGAAAACACATCTCTTATTGTAATAAAGAAATGACACCTATGACCGTAATAGGAGTCATAAAAGACTGTGCTTACAGATCTCCCACAAAAGATTTGCCGCACGCAGTATTTGTCAATACAAATAAATCGAAATATATGTGGCCGCGTTGTTTCGTACTTTTCAAATATAAGCCGGGGACCTGGGAAGAATGTCACCGCCGTATTGAAGAGATGCAGCAGTCGGAACTTCCCGACCGCAAATTATTTTTGGATAGTGAAGAAGAACGATACAACCAATACCTGAAATCAGAAGATGCCTTATCCGGTCTTTTGAGCTTCTCTTCATTAGTTTGTATTCTGATATCCGTATTCGGCATCTATTCTCTGGTTACATTGACTTGCGAGCTACGACGCAAGGAGATAGCTATCCGCAAAGTGAATGGAGCTACCATCGGTAATATTCTATGCATTTTTTTCAAAGAATATGCATTGCTTCTTATTATATCATCGCTGATAGCTTTCCCCGTCGGCTACATTATCATGAAACAGTGGATTGAGACTTACAATCGCCAGGTCAATATAGGAGTATTGCCATTCATCCTTATATTCACAGGCATTGCAATAGTAATTGCTTTCAGTATCGGATGGCGCATGTGGCAGGCAGCACGGCAGAATCCGGCAGAAGTGATAAAGAGTGAATGAGCCGGGGAGCAGCTCGCAATGTATGAACGACAAGCAATGTTGCAGTGTATAACAAGCAATGTGCCGCATTGTGACATTGCTTGTTTTATGTGGTAACATTGCTTGCTATCAGCTCTCACCTATACATTGCATGAATAAAATCAACATATTACAGCTCTACAGAAGCTTTCGAAAAACCTTGTAGAGGGTTCAAAATAGGTTCAGGGTCACCTATAACGTCATTTATAGGTGTATTTAGAAAGAAAAAACACTTATTTCATTGTATTTCAACAAATTACAATTTTATGTATTATTGAAAAACATTTCCCCGGAAGGTTTAGGAATGACAGTATTTTCATTCAATCCGAGTGCCTGTAATATAGGTAATTATAATATACATCAAACTCAAACATGGAGCTATTCGGATGAATTCATCTTATTCTTTGATGCTTTGGCATAAAATGTATCTTTATATTTACATATCCTCAAGGGAAAGTATTTTATTTGAGTAAAATTGGGGGTATAGTTGACCCTGAACCTATTCATGACCCTAATTTTCTATTTTTACAAGCATAACACGTTGATATACTGGCGATAACAATCAGAAAAGTTTTCAATTGCAAATTACCGAATATTAGGAAAAGTGAAATAAGTCTTCTCCACCTCTCCAAGAAATAAAATTACATCTATTCCATGCCACGCTTTTAGTCCTTACTCAACTAAAAAGCCGAGCACTTACGAAACTTAAATAATTGAGCGGTTAAATGTATACCGTGTGCGAATATGCACTATTTTTGTGCAGTATAGCACACTGATTTTCTATTATCACATTCAATATTTATCTAATAAACAATTAGTTATAAGTTTGGCACAGGATTTGAAATCTTAATATGAAAAGATTCAGTAAAAGCCGTCAAAAGCGAATGAAATGTGAGAATATATAGAAGTAATCAAAAGCGAATAATACACATAATTAACATAAACTTATGATATTACATTATTTCAAAATTGCAACCAGAAACTTGTGTAAATACAAGACACAGAACATTATATCCATCATCGGATTATCGGTGGGACTGTTATGCTTCTGTATCTGTATGTATTGCAGCCGCTTCGTAGACAGCACCAATCATTGCTTCGCCAATTACAACCGCATAGCCGAATTGAGCCTTTATGACAGTAAGGCCGACAGATATTTTTCCGGCACACCCGTCCCCTTATCCGAAGAACTTCGCACCTGGTCGATGGGAGAAGTGGAAGCCATCTCATCTGTCACATATCCGCGTGAACGTTCTTTCTATGTAGAGATATCTCCTGAAAAGACCTTGCCTTATGAACTTGAAACGATTGAAGCGGACACCTGCTACGATAGAGTATTCACCCCAAAAATAGTGGCAGGACATTGGAAAATGGCAAGTCAATCTCTTAATTCTGTTATTCTGAGCGAATCCATTGCCATTAAGATATTCGGTGATGCAGAAAATGCAATCGGCAAACACATGACTTTGATGAGAAGGCTCAATACGTCTCCCGAGAGTACCCCGAAAACAGGAGGCATCGTATATATCATTCAAGCTGTAATGGAAGATATACCGCTGAACAATAGCATTGATTTCATGCAAAGCATAGACGTACTGGCTATAAATGACAGTGAGGGACTTTTGCAAAGCCCTAAACGCCACAACATGACAGGAGCAACCACCTATGCCTTGTTATCACCACAAGCCACTTGTGCCGCTTTAGAAAAACAATTCTCCCAAAGAAACTATACTTATACTTTATATAACGAGTCCTACACCATCACAGCCGATCGCATGGGTACTCAACTGAAGAAACAAGGGGCTTCCTATCTGGCATTGGTGACCGGAATCATAGGTACATTGATTTTGTTGGTAGGGTTGATAAACTTCTTTCATTTTCTCATAGGTTCATTCTTTAACCGAACCAAAGAATACAGCATCATGAAGATGGCAGGCTGCAACTGGAAACAATTATTCAACCTGCTGTTTACACAATCTCTGATCGTTATCTCCATATCATCCGTATTGGTATTTTGGGGAATCGAATTACTTGGAAACCGCATGAATTTCTCTTTACCGGGATTTGCCATGTCCTTTACTCCTGAAGTTCTTTTGATGCATGCTTTGCAATACATCGTATTCCTTATCATACTTTGCGCCATCATCTGCCTGTCTGTTTCCACCCGCATCCGTAAGATTTCAGTGCAAACAGGTATCTACGGAAGCAACAAGCGCAGAGGGAAACAATGGGGACGTAACCTCATGCTGGGCATCCAATTTTTTATTTGCTGGGTATTCGTATCACTGACTGTTGCCCTATACCTGCAATCAGAAAAAACAGCCAATACTTTATTCCACACATTAAGCCGGAAAGAGAAAGCGGAAATATTAAGTGTCCCGTTGGATTATTCATTCATGAAAAACGAAGAAAAGCTGACTATGATAGAACGTTTCAAGCAACATGCCGGAGTGAAAGAAGTTCTGTTGTCAGATATAGGCTACATGTATGGAATATCCGGGAATGGATTAACGACCGAGAAAGGAAATGAGAACTCTTGGATTGACATAAACATCATGGCTGTTCCATCCAATTTCTTCTCCTTCATGAATATTTCCATAGAGCAGGGGAGTACCCCACAGACAGAAAAAGAAATTATAGTAGACAGAGCCTGGCAGGAAATACAGAAAAAGGATGTAATCGGCATGAATCTGTACAGCCGGAATACGGATTACACAATATGCGGAATATCCGCTCCTTTCCAGGCTGATGTATATAACCGGAGTAATGGGTATGCCTTTGTTCCTTATGACTCTTCCGGCTATATAGGCCATTGCTATATCAAAAGCCATTCCGGACAGCAGAAAGAAGTAGCTCGATGGATAGAGAAAGTCTGCCGCGAAATGTTGCCTGAAAACATAACTTATCAAACAAAAACGTTCCTTGATAATATCCACGAGGTACAGGCCATTGAGTACAATCTGAAAGATATTATTCTCTTCTTTGCCATAGTCAGTATCATCATTACTTTATTGGGTGTATATTCCAGCATCACACTCGATACGGAACGCAGGCAAAAGGAGGTTGCCATCCGCAAAGTGAACGGAGCGAATGTTCCGCAAATCATCCTGTTGTTTGCACGCCTTTACATCATTCTGTTGTTGTGCAGTGCCGTCATTGCATTCCCGCTTGTATATGCCGCGTTGATGCTATGGAAACAGATGTATACAGTGTTCTTTGATTGCGGATTCCTGTTCTGGTTCTGTATATTCCTGATTGTTACTTTTATTACAGCCATTACAATACTTTTCCGTATCTTGCGGGTAGCAAGGAGCAATCCGGCGGAAGTAATTAAAAACGAATAAATATATTATCAAATTAAATTTTTACTATTATGATCAAAACAGTTGACCTGCAAAAAATCTTCAAGACTGAAGAGGTGCAGACATGGGCTTTGAACAATGTGAACATCGAAGTGAAAGAAGGCGAGTTCGTCGCAATCATGGGACCTTCCGGTTGCGGTAAATCTACATTGCTGAATATTCTCGGCTTGCTTGATAATCCTTCGGGCGGAGAATATTACCTGAACGGCAAGGAAGTTTCCAAATACACAGAGGCACAACGTACCAGTCTGCGTAAAGGCGTAATCGGCTTCGTATTCCAAAGCTTTAACCTGATTGACGAACTGAATGTATATGAAAACATTGAACTGCCGTTGCTCTATATGGGTATACCTGCCGCCGAACGTAAACGCCGCGTAGAGACAGCTATGGAACGCATGGCAATTACACACCGCAGCAAGCACTTCCCACAACAACTTTCAGGCGGTCAGCAACAACGTGTAGCTATCGCGCGTGCGGTAGTAGCTAATCCAAAGCTGATACTCGCCGATGAGCCTACCGGTAATTTGGACTCCAAGAACGGTAAAGAGGTGATGGAACTGCTGAGTGAACTGAATAAAGAAGGAACCACCATCATCATGGTAACCCACTCACAACACGATGCCGGATTTGCCGGACGTATCATCAATCTGTTTGACGGACAGGTGGTGACGGAAGTCAGTCTGTAGATAATTGAGACTCTGCCTGTTGGCCTGAGTTGATTAAAAACCGTTACAGAAAGGAATCAAATGATAATTTAGTGCAGCCTAAGCCTGAAAGGCTTTCATCTTATAGCCCGGGGCAACGCCCCGGGAATGAATCGTCCCCCGCAATCTTACGCCCTGTAAGGGCAAAAGCTGATGTGTGCTGTTATGCCCTTACAGGACGCAGGGATAAGCATAACTCAATTCCCAGGGCGTTGCCCTGGGCTATAAGATGAAAGGCTTTCAGCCTTAAGCTGCGCAAATAACCACCTGTTCTATTCATAACTACATAAAAAGTATGCATACACTAAAAATAGTCCTGCGTAGCTGGTGGCGGAACAAATTATTCGTCACTATTTCTCTTGTCAGTCTGGTCATCGGCATCACCTGCACCAATTTGCTAACGGCATTCGTATTGTACGAATACAACATCGAATACAACAACCCCAACCGTGACCGCATCCTCAGACTTACACAAACACTGCCATTCGCGCAAGAAGAAATGCAAGGAACATTCGTATATCACGAATCTGTTCCGGAAATCATCTCACAATTTCCGGAAATAGAAGCCGCACTACGTACACTAAGCATTACACATACCAAAATCCGGGTGGACAATGAAGATTTCTCTGAACTGAACCTGATATCGGCAGATTCTACGCTTGAGAAGTTCTTTCCGATAGAGCCTCTTGCAGGAATAGTAAAAGAAGCACTGACACATCCCGGAACTATTGCCATCAGCCAGGAAGTAGCTAAACGTTGTTTTGGAACAATCGACTGCATCGGTAAGCTATTGGAAATGCCACAGTCTGAGAAAAAGTCCTACCGGATTGTCGCGGTCTTCAGCCTGCCCCCTCAAAGCATGCTAAAAGCAGATATGCTCACAAGTCTCAAAGCTCAGGAAGGAGTTACGTGTTCGATACTTCTCAAACCGGGAACAGATATCAATGCCTTTCGCCAACGGTTTGAAACCACCGAACTCCCGACCTTATTGGGCAAAGGATATTACCGTACCCTGACATTACAGGAATCTTATTTTAATACCACCCTGCAAGATAGTGACCACTGCATCGAACACCGGCAATCAGCCCTCTTGAGCGTCGGGCTGTTATCCGCTTTATTGATTCTATTCATCGGCTGTTTCAACTACATCAATCTGAGCTTCTCCCGTTTGCTAAAGCAAATACGTACTTTACATATTGAGTGCCTCTTAGGTGCAACTCACCGTCACATCCGTTGGCAGCTCTTTGTTGACACCTTTCTGATGGTGGTTACAGCATTCCTTCTGTCCGTTCTGTTAATGAGCGACTTACTGACAAGTTTCAACACGATAGTAACTGCAAACCTGTCATTGCCTTATCTTTTCTCCGGTCAGGTGTTTCCGATTATCCTGCTGTTTGTGATTATTCTCTCCGTAGTGCCAGCCCAATATATGAGCCGGAAAATACACACTCTGTCCGAAAGCGGCTACCGTAGTTTCTTCACCGGTCGTAAGAAACGGCGTATTGTCGCGGCATTGGTTACTCTGCAATTCATTATCTCCATTGGTTTGCTAAGTGCCTTTATGGTTATCCGCAGCCAGATGGACTTGATAGAGCAGGAGGGAAACCGCTATAAAGGAATCATTGAATTTGGCATTGGTGACTCTGCGCATTCTCCTTTGCAGACATGGATAGAAGAAATCAAGCCTATAGCCGGAGTGAAAAGTGTCATCCCGTCCCAATCGGGGCTTTATCCTATGAGTGTGGCTATACCGCGCCAAGAGGGTAAAGAGAATGATCTTCTGATGCTGGAACTCTACGAGAACTGCCCGGATTTCTTATCCATATACGACTTTGAATTGTTGGATGCCAAACAGACATTCAATTTATTACCACGTACTCCCATACCGGTAGTGGTGAATGAGGCATTCATCCGTTATCTTGTTCCCGCGGGTGAAAACCCGATGGGACAACCTATCTCCAAATACGCTTCCGATGAGAGTATAAATGGTACTATCATCGGAGTTGTAAAAGACTTCAAGAAGTACTCCTTCACAAACAATATATTCCCGTTGAGAATGCTTCTTCACGAAACACCGCAGCAGAATTACACCACATTGACTATAGAGTTTGATGAAAAGTATCGCGCAGAAGTAATCAACCATATCCGTGAACTTTGGGAGAAAAAGTACCCCGGCACTTCGTTCAACTATGAAGACCCTCACCAGATACTAATGTCCAATAATCAGGAGGTTACCGACTTTTCCCGTATTCTTCTGATGTATGCTTCAATCAGCTTGTTTCTCACGCTGTTCGGTTTGTTCGGTATCACCCATTATGCCATCCGTCAACGCACTCGCGAGATAGGAATCCGTAAAATTCACGGTGCGTCCTTCCGGCAGATATTGTGGCTTGTCAATCGTCCGTTCTTATGCTACATTTGCATTGCTTTCGTGCTGGCTGTTCCCGTCATCTGCTATTCAATGAACTATTGGCTGCAACAGTTTGCCTATCATGCACATCTGGAAATCATCCACTTCCTGCTTCCTCTGTTATTCACTATCTGCATCACCCTGCTTACTGTATGTCTGAATAGTTACCGGGCAGCAAGAAACAATCCCGTAGAGAGTATCAAATGTGAATAACCGTATCCCGATTGATATCCAGAAATAAAGATCCGAAATCAATCATCGCATTAAATAAAGCGATGCGGGAATAAGAGTAAATATCATCCGCCGGAATGTCACATTCCGCCAACAGCCCTTGTTCCAATAGCCACGCACGCTTTGTTCCTTTCAGGAGGGGAGTCGCAGGAGTATACCAGACTCCCTCTTTTTCCAATGCCACATTAGCAATGGAAGTATCCGTCAAAAGATGATTTCTGACAATCAACACATCATCCTGATTGCCACGAAGGGAATACAATGCTTCCAACTCTTTCCGGTCTGTACTTTTATAGTGGTAATCAACCGTATCGGAATATGCCAGCCGGAGCGAATGTACCGGCCTCATTATATAAGGTGAAAATGCCACCTCACATATCTCTCTATCATAAACAACACGGCATTTATGGATTCCATGCACAGGACAGCCTTCTGCATACCTCCGGATATCCAACTGCTCCGATACTCCGAAAACAGCCTTCCGGGTCTCATTCATTCTCCGGTTGTGATGGGTAAGATTCCGCAACTCACCATCACGCACCTGTATGGTTTCAATAAATCGGCACATATACTTTCTGTTTCATTTCTTCATATTCGCTGCGGGCGTCACTCTTGAAAGTAATGCCACCGCCACTTTTGAAATACAGACCCTCAGGTTGTTGCTCTACGAAACGGATCATCACGGCACTATCCAGGTTAGTTCCATCAAAGTAACCGGTTATGCCCGTATAAAATCCGCGTTCGTATCCTTCAGCCTCACAAATAATCTGCATCGTTTTCTTTTTAGGCGCTCCAGTGATGGAACCGGCAGGCAACATACTGAAAAGAATATCTCCTAAACGCTGTTTATAATCCTCCGGCAACTCACCGCATATCTCCGAACTGGTTTGCAAGATAGGGCCACGGTTGGTTTGTATGACATCCATATAGCGGTAGCGGCTGACCCGGACATGGGAAGCCACGATACTCAGGTCATTCCTTATCAAATCTACAATCGTGGCATGTTCCGCAGCTTCTTTTTCATCTTCCAGCAATATACGCCGGGCATCGGGCAGGGTAGCATCAATCGTTCCTTTCATGGGATAAGAACTGATAACTCCATTGTTTATCCGCACAAAAATCTCCGGCGAGAACACAACAAACCGCCCTTTCACCCACACCTTATATAAGGCGCGGGAATGGCAATATATGCTCTCTAAAGTAAGATTGGTACATACCGGCGTCCGGAATGTCAGGTTAGTGAGAAAACTGTTTCCTGCAAGAATATTCTTCCTTACATACTCAAATGCACAATTATATTCCTCAAAAGAAACAGGATCGGGATTCCATTCTATTTGTTCCGGCAAGCCTTTCTGCTGCTGATGATGCCAACCGTCTTCATTCGTAAATCCATTCAGATTATACACCAGTTCTGCCGGAGAAACATTCTTCGCTTCTTCCACATAAACCTGCTCCTGTAAGTAGTCAATCAGAAAGACAAACGGCTTTGCACGACTTGCCAGAGCGTTCATGCGCCCTATTGCTTCCTGCTTATTATATAGTTTCATATATCTATTCTTGTTCTTGCAGGAAGCAAAGGTAGCAAAAAAACTATTTCCGTGCTGCTACTGCCAGCAATACTCCCAGCACAATGCCCAGCAATGCGGCAAACAGTACGCGCATATCCGGCGGCAACATGAAAGTAATTGTATGTGCCGGATACCAGAAGAACGGGATGGTCTTTTTGAAAACAAAGTTCCACTGAACGTTCCAGTTCAGCCCCGTGATAATCTTCGTCATCGGGATAGGGGTGATAAGGCTCTTGAGAGAACCGCCGCACATCAGGATATGCGTATCCGTAATCTTATGGAAAGTCATGAATACCGGAGCAAAGATAGTGTTCATGGTCACAGATATAGCCAGTGCCACCAATACTTTATCAAGAGATATCGCGTCGCTCGTAAAGGTCGCGGCTGCATTCGCCATTCCCATATATTCCATAAATTGGGGCACGCCCTTGGAGAAGATGATCATGGCCGCATTGATACCCATACCGAGTATTCCCCATACCACCATACGCGGAATAATGCCGAAGCCTTTCCTGTTGTATACTCCCGCACTGATACGAAGTCCCAGCACTTCGCCCAATGAAGACAGAATGGCAAACTTCAGAAAGCTCATCACCATGCCATGTTCAGCATTGAACGATTTGTACCAGTCGTAAACGGCACTACTCACAAAGAATGGCAGGAAAACCACCACTACCAGAAGGATAAACAGAAAATCTTGCTTTTTCATAGAAAAGACGTGTTTTTCATTAATAATGCGGCAAACATACTAAAAAACTTTCAAATTCAAAGCAAGATGATAACAAAATAAACAATATTGTAACAAAGAAGAAGCCAAATAAAGAAACGGCACACAGCTTCATAATATATATATCCACTCTTAAAGATTATATCATTTAACTCATAATCATATTGAAAACCAAAGATTATGGAAAAGAATGACTACCTTTGCAATGAACAAGCATTAAGAAAGGAGATTTATATAATGACAACAATGGAATTAAGAAGCTCATTATTACAGGAAATCGCCAGTATTATCGAAAGCGATGAACTGACGCGTAAGACATTGGAATACGTGAGAAAACTCAAAACCAAAGCGGCTTCCCATCAATCAGTACCTCCCTGCCAATATACTACAGAAGAGTTGGAAGAACGTCTTACAGCTTCCATGAAAAGTTATCATCAAGGCAAATATTGTACGAGTGAGGAGCTACGCAAACGTCATCCGCAATGCGAATAGTCTGGACTGAACAGGCTCAAGAAGACATGGATAAAATCTATGCTTTTTGGCACTTGCAGAATGCACAGTATGCTGTAAAGTTATACAATTCTTTCATAAATGAAGCAGAGAGATTACTTTCATTCCCGCAAATAGGACAGTTGGAGAATCTTTTGCAACATCGTAGTGAAAATTTCCGCTCGTTAGTAATCAACGAACATAATAAACTTATCTACACAGTAGAAGGAGAAGATATTGTAATACACATGGTATGGGATTGCCGTCAGAATCCTAAGAAACTAATCAAAAAAGTCTGATACACGAAGCTGCATAACCTGATAGTGGGATTGAATATTCCACTATTGTTTCTTCTTCAAGAAACGTTTAGCCAAATATTTTCGTATAGGTTCATCATACCACTTCAAACACAGATAAGCCAGCAATATATTCCATACATAAACACATAAAGCAACTTGCCAGGTCTGCTCCAAAGTAAAGAGTTGATTCTTAATCAGCCACGCATAGAACAAGTACATGAACGGATAATGAATCACATAAATCGGATAAGATATATCTCCCAGAAACTTGCATATCTTTGTCGACTTCTCATCGGTTGTAGTCCCTGACGCACCTATCCAGACAAGGGCGGGGAAAGCTATAATAATACAGAATGCTTCGTAAAGGCCATTGGCGCAAATCGGCTCCGCACCTTCCAGATATGGCACTGAGAATAAAGTTATCAGCACAATAGTACATATCCAGAATGCTCCTCTTATCTTAACGGGCTTAAAGTTACGCGACATGAGCATACCCACAGAAAAAGGGAAAAGCATTCTCAATAATCCGCCCGCAAAGTTTACACCGTCCAACGTCCAGCCCACACCCATGTTTCCATAACCGGAAACATCGAGAACCGCAAATAGCGCCAATGCCACTCCCAGCAATACCACAAGCACAGTCAACACCTTATTTGACAAGCGGCGAATAAACAAAGCATAGAGAATATTGCCTATATACTCAAAGAATAACGACCAACAAGGCCCGTTCAACGGAAACATCTCGCCATTGCCACGAACTTCATAGCCCACACCCGGCATCGCAGGAATAAAGAAAATCGTGCAAAGAAGAGACAGCATTACCATTGACAGGCCGATATGCGTGCCATCCCATTGCACAGAACCCTGTATGCAGAACGTGATAGCTCCCAGCACAGCACCCATAATCACCATAGGATGCAGACGTATCAGACGGCGTTTAAAGAACTCTTTCATTGTAAGACTCTTGCCCCAACGGTCATCGTAAGCGTAACCGATAACGAAACCTGAAAGGATAAAGAAAAAATCTACGGCCAAATATCCATGATTGAAAGTCGTAATCATAGTACCACCGGCAAAGGCATAGCCTTCGAATACGTGATACCATATCACCATAAGAGCCGCCACACCACGAAGTCCGTCAAGGAGATCATAATGCGCTTTGGTGTCTGCAAAAGCTGCTGAAGGAGTATTAGACATCTGTTATTTTAGTATTTAGTTAATGCCACAAACTTACACAATTTTAGCAATACCTAAAAAAAAGAGACTGCCTTTTGAAGACAATCTCTTTCATTTATCTGATTTCCGGAAAATCTTTATTCGATCACTCCCAATTCACGGAAGCATTTCGTCAACTTCTCAACAGCATAGTCCACTTGATCTTTGGTGTGGGTAGCCATCAGCGCCACGCGCACCAGCGTATCTTGAGGAGCGCATGCAGGCGGAATTACCGGATTGATGAAGATACCTTCGTCAAATGCCATCTTAGTTACCACAAACGTCTTTTCAGCATCACGCACATACAGCGGAATGATAGGAGATTCCGTTTCACCGATTTCGAAACCTGCATCGCGGAATTTCTTCAAAGCATAGTTGGTGATGTCCCACAAACGTTGCTGGCGTTCCGGCTCATTCATAATGATGTGCAGAGCTTCACGGGCCGCAGCTGTAGCGGCAGGCGTATTACTTGCCTGGAATATATAGGAACGTGCATTGTGACGCAGCCAGTTGATAACCGAAGCATCTCCGGCCACGAAACCGCCGATAGAAGCCAGTGATTTACTGAACGTGCCCATAATCAAGTCAATATCTTCCGTAACGCCGAAATGATCGCAAACACCGCGGCCTTGTTTTCCGAACACACCCAGACCATGTGCTTCATCCACCATGATGCTGGCATTGTATTTTTTCTTCAGGCGTACAATTTCGGGAAGATTGGCAAGGTCACCTTCCATAGAAAACACACTATCCACTACAATCAGCTTGATAGCGTCCGGCTCACACTTCTGGAGTTCCTTTTCCAGCTCGGCCATGTCGTTATGCTTATACTTCAACTGAGTGGAGAAGGAGAGACGGCGGCCGTCTACAATAGAGGCATGCACGCGGTCATCACAAATGATGTAATCGTTACGCCCTGTCAACTGAGGGATGACACCTTCATTCACAGTAAATCCGGTGGAGAAACAAAGAGCATCGTCTTTTCCTACGAACTCGGCCAGTTCCTTTTCCAACTCTACGTGTATATCAAGAGTTCCATTTAATAAACGGGAACCGGCACAACCAGTACCATACTTATCTGTAGCAGCTTTCGCAGCTTCTATGATCCTTTTATCGTAAGTCAGTCCCGTATAAGCATTCGAGCCGAACATCAGGACTTTTTTACCATCCATCAACACCTCAGTATCCTGATGGCTGTCAATTGTGCGGAAATAGGGGTATACGCCCATTGCCATATATTGCTGCGGCAAGTCGTATTTCGCCAATTTGTCTTGTAGTAATCCCATGAAATGTTTATTATATAATAGTATGAAATATTTAACTCCTAAATTATAAGCCTTTTGAAAACAGGGGGCAAAGATAGCAAAATATGTGTTTATATGTTCTTTTTCTACTAAAAAATATATTTGCCTGTGGATTAAAAGTCTCTCTATGACTAAAAATTCAAGTATTTATATTACTTTTGCCATTTAAATAATTGCATAGTGAAATACCCCTTGCATGGACGAAGAAAAAAAGAAAATATCATTCATTATAAATCCGAAATCCGGTACGCAGAGTAAAGAGCAAATCCTCCATCTGCTCGATGAAAAGCTGGATCAGACGAAGTATGCCAAAGAAGTGGTGTACACAGAATATGCCGGACATGCCGTTGAAATTGCCGCACAAAAAGCCAAGGAAGGCGTGCATGCGGTAGTAGCTATTGGCGGAGATGGCACGATTAACGAAATTGCCCGTTCGCTGGTGCATACAAAAACGGCATTAGGAATCATTCCCTGCGGTTCGGGAAACGGACTGGCGCGCCATCTGCAAATCTCGATGGAGCCGAAAAAAGCAATCGAAATCATTAATGAGGGGATTATGGACGTCATTGATTACGGAAAAATCAATAATGTGCCTTTCTTCTGCACATGCGGAGTAGGTTTTGACGCCTTTGTCAGCCTGAAATTCGCAAAGGCGGGCAGGAGAGGACCTCTTACCTATTTAGAAAAGACCTTGCTGGAAAGTCTGAAATACCAACCCGAAACTTATGAACTGGAAACGGAAGACGGTACATTAAAGTATAAGGCGTTCCTGATAGCTTGTGGCAATGCCTCACAATATGGTAACAATGCATACATAGCCCCGCAGGCCACTCTGACGGACGGATTGCTGGATGTGACCATTCTGGAGCCTTTCACGGTGCTGGATGTGCCTGCATTATCTTTCCAGCTGTTCAACAAGACAATAGACCAGAATAGCCGTATCAAGACTTTCCGTTGCCAGACTCTGCGCATCCACCGCACCAAGCCGGGAGTAGTGCACTTTGACGGCGATCCGATGATGATGGGTGAAAACATCGACGTGAAAGTAATCAAAGAGGGATTGCAGGTTATCATACCCCGCTATGCCGAAAAAGATTCTTCGAACGTCTTGCAACGGGCACAGGATTACATCAACGGCTTGAAACAGATTAATGAAGCCATCGTGGAGGACATTGCTCATAAGAATAAGATGATACTGGACAAGAGTAAAGAACAGATTAAGAAGTTAACGAAAATCTGAGTTTTTTATAAAATAAATCTGTATTTTTGCACGCCATTAGCAATAAGCATGCGCCTGACAGCGCAGCCAATTTATAATTTATAATTCATAATTTATAATTATCAAGATGTTTAGAACACATACCTGCGGGGAACTCCGTATCTCCGACGTCAATAAGCAAGTAACGCTGGCAGGTTGGGTACAGCGCAGCCGCAAAATGGGAGGCATGACTTTCATAGACCTCCGTGACCGTTATGGCATCACCCAGTTAGTTTTCAACGAAGAGGTGGACGCGGCACTTTGCGAAAGCGCCAACCGCCTGGGACGCGAGTTCGTTATCCAGATTACCGGAACAGTGAACGAGCGTTTCAGCAAGAACACCAATATCCCGACCGGAGACATCGAAATCATCGTATCGGAACTGAATGTACTGAATGCAGCGCTGACTCCTCCTTTCACTATCGAAGACAACACAGATGGAGGCGATGATATCCGCATGAAATACCGTTATCTGGACTTACGCCGTCCGTCTGTGCGTAAGAATCTGGAACTCCGCCATAAAATGACGATTGAAGTACGCCGTTATCTGGATAGTCAAGGTTTCATTGAAGTGGAAACTCCTGTATTGGTAGGTTCTACCCCGGAAGGCGCTCGCGACTTTGTTGTGCCTTCACGCATGAATCCGGGACAGTTCTATGCTCTGCCACAAAGCCCGCAGACTTTAAAGCAGTTGTTGATGGTATCCGGTTTCGACCGTTACTTCCAGATTGCCAAGTGTTTCCGTGACGAAGACCTTCGTGCCGACCGCCAGCCGGAATTTACACAAATCGACTGTGAAATGTCTTTCGTAGAACAGGATGACATTATCAACCTGTTTGAAGGCATGACGAAATATCTTTTCAAAGAAATCCGCGGTGTAGAGTTGGAAGGACAATTCCAGCGTATGGCATGGGCCGACGCCATGAAATATTACGGTAGCGACAAACCCGACTTGCGTTTCGGTATGAAGTTCGTGGAACTGATGGACGTATTGCAAGGTCATGGCTTCTCCGTATTTGACAATGCTGCATACATCGGTGGTATCTGTGCTGAAGGTGCCGCACACTACACCCGCAAGCAGCTGGACGCACTGACGGAATTCGTAAAGAGACCGCAAATTGGTGCAAAAGGCATGGTTTACGCCCGTATAGAAGAAGATGGAACCGTAAAATCAAGCGTTGACAAATTCTATACGCAGGAAGTACTGCAAAAGATGAAGGAAGCTTTCGGTGCTAAACCGGGTGATCTGATTTTGATATTGAGCGGTGACGACGCCATGAAGACGCGTAAACAACTTTGCGAACTCCGCCTGGAAATGGGTAACCAGTTAGGTCTGCGCGACAAGAACACCTTCGCATGCCTGTGGGTGGTTGACTTCCCGATGTTTGAATGGAGCGAACAGGAAAATCGCCTGATGGCTATGCATCATCCGTTCACGCATCCGAAAGATGAGGATATCGACCTGTTGGATACTGATCCGGCAGCAGTACGTGCTGATGCTTACGATATGGTTATCAACGGTGTGGAAGTTGGTGGCGGTTCTATCCGTATTCACGATCCGAAGTTGCAGGCAAAGATGTTCGAAATCCTGGGCTTCACTCCGGAAAAAGCGGAAGAACAATTCGGCTTCCTGATGAATGCATTTAAATATGGTGCACCTCCTCATGGTGGTCTGGCATATGGCCTTGACCGTTGGGTATCTCTGTTTGCCGGACTGGATAGTATTCGTGACTGCATCGCATTCCCGAAGAACAACAGCGGACGCGATGTGATGCTGGACGCTCCCGCAGCACTTGACCCGTCGCAATTGGATGAACTGAATTTAATTGTTGACATAAAGGAATAGGAGCAATATCCTGCTGTGAAAGAGTCCAGACGCATCTTCCGCTTTGCGGTAATCGGCACACTGAATGCCTTGATTACAGCCGCAGTCATCTGGCTGATGATGGACGAACTGGACATCGACTATATGCTTTCAAATATAACAGCATATATAGTCGCACAGACTCATAATTTCATCTGGTGCAAGCACTGGATATTCCCTTTGGAGAAAGAAAAGAAGAGCAATACCTGGAGACAGGCGTTGCTCTTTTCTATCGCTTTCGGAATGGCCTATCTGGCACAATTCCTGTTTCTTGTAGTACTGGTGGAGGGACTGAACTGCGATGAATATCTTGCCCAGTTCCTGGGATTGTTCATTTACGGAGGAGTGAACTTCATAATGAACAAGAAAGTGACGTTCAAATAGCCGTTGCTAATCAAGAAAGCGCTTCGTTAATCCTCCATATTCATCAATGCGGCGGTCGCGCAGGAAAGGCCACCAACGACGGACATTTTCAGAACGTTCCATATCTATTTCCACTACCATATTCTCCGGATGATCGTTTCCGGCTTGTGCCAAGAATTCGCCTTGCGGACCTGCCACAAAACTATTTCCCCAAAACCGGATGCCATTAGTCTGCTTAGACGGATCGGGTTCATGACCGACACGGTTGACGGAGATGACCGGCAATCCGTTGGCTACGGCATGGGCACGCTGAGAAATAATCCAGGCATTGAGCTGACGCGCTTTTTCATCATCGGTATCGCTGCTTTCCCAGCCGATGGCGGTGGGATATATCAGCAGTTCAGCACCTTTCAGTGCCATAAGACGGGCAGCTTCAGGATACCACTGATCCCAGCAAACGAGCACACCCAGTTTGCCGATAGAGGTCTGAATGGGTTCGAATCCTATATCACCGGGTGTGAAATAGAACTTCTCATAATAGGCCGGATCATCGGGGATATGCATCTTACGATATTTTCCGGCGATGCTTCCATCGCGATCGAAAACAACGGCGGTGTTATGATAAAGTCCCGGTGCACGCTTCTCAAACAAAGAGGTTACCAATACTATTTTATTGGCCGCAGCCAGCTCGGAGTAAAATCCGGTGGAAGGGCCGGGAATCGTTTCCGCCAAATCAAACAATTGCGTATTTTCGGTCTGGCAGAAATACAGGGAGTTATGCAATTCCTGCAAAACCACCAGTTGGGCACCGTGGGCGGCGCAGGCTTCTATACTTTTAGCCAGGTTCATCAGGTTCGTACGAAGGTCTGATGTATTGGCTTGCTGGATAATACCGACTTTTATTTTTCTCATATTTCTTCTGTTTTATTTCAATACTCCTGTAGGATATTGCATCGTTACACAATGAAGGGAACCGTGCTGCTTGATCAATGCCCGGCAATCAATACCGACAATCTCGTGTTCGGGAAAAGCTTCCTGCAAGACTTCTTTGGCACGGGCATCATTCTCCGGTTGGCGATAAGTAGGATAGAGCACGGCACTGTTCATTATCAGGAAATTGGCATACGTAGCGGGGAGGCGTTCTCCTTCTTCCTCAATCTTATCCGCCATGGGTAATGCCAACAGGCGATAAAGGTTTCCACTTATGGTACGGAAGGTTTTCAGTTGTTCTTCCATCTGGTGGAGGGCTTCGTAGTGCTCGTCCTGCGTATCGGTGCATTGCACATAGGCAATGGTATCCGGCGAGCAAAGGCGGGCGAGAGTGTCGACATGACTGTCCGTATCGTCTCCCGCCAGATATCCGTGGTCGAGCCAAAGCACACGTTGCAGATGAAATACGGAACAAAGATATGCTTCGATTTCATCGCGGCTCATCTGCCCGTTACGATTGAGGGAAAGCAGACATTCAGAAGTGGTAAGCAGTGTTCCCTGCCCGTCACTCTCAATGGAACCGCCTTCGAGGACAAAACCGAGACGATTTACATAGCGGCCATTCAGAAAACCTGCTTCCACGGCCTGGCGGGTAATCAGGTTATCCTTGTCCGAAGCAAATTTCAATCCCCACCCGTTGAAAGTAAAATCGAGAAGGGAAGGACCGTCTGTATCAAGCAAGGTGATTGCCCCGTGATCACGCGCCCAGGTATCATTCGTTTCACACTCCATGAAACGGACATTTTCCATGTTAACGGTAGCTGAGATTTGCTTTCTGACTTCCTCCGGTTCGGGAGTCACAATCAGAAGTAATTCCCGTTTAGCTATCTCGCGGGCAATGGCAGTGAAGCACGACCTTACTTCGGTAAGCATATATGCCCAATCTGTTTCGGCATGAGGCCAGGTCAGTTGTATGCCACTTTGTGATGCCCATTCGGCAGGAAGACTGGTTTTCAGATACTTATTGCTCATTATATTTATTAAGTAACGCGTAAAAAGGAAAGTGATATAATAGTTTTTTTATTTTCCCAACTGGAGAAAAATATTTTGCCAGTAGAGAAAATTTAATTGAGTAATATTCAAATGATGAATTATCATTTATGCATCACGTTATTCTTTCTTCTTCTCTTTCGGTTTCCGGTCGAAGAACGGGTTCTTGGATGATGCGCTGACCGGAATAGCATACACCGATTTACAACCGGGCAACCATTCCAATTGCTGCGCGGCAAGTCCGGCAGAGAACATGACGCGCGTATCTACACGCAAATCGGCCGCCGTGGCACAAGCCGAGCCGATAGCTATGCCGACATCCACAGAATTGATAGCACAAGGCACACCCTCAGGCCGGCCGGCACACGTGGGATATCCGCAATGTCCGCAATTCAGCCCTTGCGCCTGCTCGCGCGTACCTATTATTATTACGCACTCCGCCTGCAAAATGTTTGCCGCATCACGCAGAAAGAACTTCATTCCATGTTCTTCCACCATAGCCACCATCTTGTCCGACAATACCTTCAGACTGTCACCGGTAACCATCGCAATCTCAATAATATCAACACCTTTGCCCTTAGGCGCAGTGCGGGCAGCGGTCATCATCTGCCTTGCCACATCCAACACATGTTCGTGTCGGCTTGCACGTTCGTTCTGTATCATAATTCTCACTTTTATTAAAAACTGATAGCAAAGATAGTGCAAACCGAAGGCAGTACAAAATAAGCTTGCTTATTTTTACTGCTGAGGTGCAGCCTATCTTCGCTTTTAAAGTCAAAGATAATGCTATTTGAGTGCAGAACTTTCATGCAAGCATGAAAAAGTTCTGCCGAAATGCAGCTTATCTTATTTAAAGATACTTATTTCGGCTAATAATCCGCCATTTTCTCAGAATTCCTTTCTATATTTGCTTGCAAATGGAGACCGAAACTATACTTCAGATAGAGGACGCATGCATCGCTTTCGGAGAAGACACACTCTTTTCCGGCTTTTGCTTACAATTGCACGAAGGAGAAATAGCCTGCATTTCCGGACAATCGGGGCGGGGAAAAACTTCTTTGCTGAATGCGATCCTGGGATTCGTACCCCTCAAAGCAGGGCGCATCATCGTCAACAATATCTTACTGGAAAAGGCAACTATCGACCATATACGCCGCCAAGTGGCATGGATACCGCAAGAACTGGCGCTTCCATCGGAGTGGGTGAAGGAAATGGTGCAACTTCCGTTCAACCTGAAAGCGAATCGCGCCACTCCCTTTTCGCTCGATAAACTCTTTGCCTGCTTTGCAGAACTGGGGCTGGAAGAAGAAGTGTACGACAAACGCGTGAATGAAATCTCCGGCGGACAACGGCAACGCATTATGATTGCCGTAGCCACCATGATGCAAAAACCGTTGCTGATGGTGGACGAGCCGACTTCGGCACTGGACCCGGACTCTACAGATAAGGTGCTCGCCTTCTTCCGGAAGCAGATGAGAAAGGGGAGTGCCATCCTTGCCATTTCCCATGACCAGGGCTTTGCGCAAGGATGTAACCAAATGATAACGTTGTGATTAAAACATTAAGAAGTGGGAACGATTGACATATCATATACCAGTCTGGCCATCGGTTTGCTGTTGCTGCTCATTCCGCTGTTCTACTTGTGGAAGTTCAGGACAGGACTGCTGTGGGTCACTGTTATCGGCATTGCACGCATGATTGTGCAGCTTTTCTTTATCGGCATCTACCTGAAATACCTGTTTTTGTGGAATAACCCCTGGATAAACTTCCTGTGGGTGATTATCATGATATTCGTTGCCGCCCAAACAGCGGTGGCACGCACCCAGTTGAAGCGGAAAATACTGTTCATTCCTATTTCCGTCGGCTTCCTGTGCAGTGTGGTCTGCGTCGGTATGTACTTCATTGCCATCGTATTGCGACTGGAAAATGTGTTCAGTGCACAATACTTTATTCCGATATTCGGCATTCTGATGGGGAATATGCTATCCAGCAATGTGGTTGCGCTGAATGCTTATTACAGCGGACTGAAGCGGGAACAACAGCTCTATCGCTATCTGCTTGGCAATGGCGCCACAAGGGCAGAGGCACAGGCACCTTTCATTAAACAAGCTATCATTAAGTCGTTTAGCCCGCTGATTGCGAACATAGCCGTAATGGGACTGGTGGCACTTCCCGGCACAATGATCGGACAAATTCTGGGAGGCAGTAGCCCGAATGTAGCCATCAAGTATCAGATGATGATTATGGTGATAACTTTCGCGGCATCCATGCTTTCGCTGATGATTACCATTTCACTGGCTTCCCGCAAGTCGTTCGATGCCAACGGGAAGTTGCTGGAGGTTATGGTTGAGAAGAAAGAAAAGAAGAAAAACCGTTAATCTTTTATTTTAGAGGGAGTATAGCGAATCTGCACATACTGTATACCCGGATTGATATAAGCGCTATCCATCAGCACTTTCTTTACCCGAAACGTTTCAAGACAACGGTTGATATGCTTTTTTACCGATTCTGTCTGTGGCTTCACATAGGAAAGCACTTCGATACATCCCACCGTATCTATTTCAACTTGTGCCTTCAAGGTGCGTATAGGAACCGGTTTGCCGGACATATAACCAGGCAGCTTCTTATTCTTGTCCACCCAGAATATAGCCGTCGCTTTCGGAGTAGTATCCACAAATACCTCTTGTGCATCACTATCACCTTCATTCTGGACTTTAGGTGAAGGCTGACATGAAAACAAGACGCACATTAGTGCAGAAAACAAGAAAAGCAGTGCTTTCATCGTACTAAGTTTTACAATTATCAGAACAAATATACTAAAAAATAGTAAAACGGTCAGATATTCAGTGTATTTTTACTATATTTGCAGCGAAATTTTCTGTTACATAATGAAAATTAAGGAAATAGTAAGCGCCCTTGAACGGTTCGCGCCTCTGCCATTGCAAGACGGATTTGATAATGCCGGCCTGCAAATCGGATTGACAGAAGCGGAAGCAACAGGGGCTTTGTTGTGTCTTGACGTTACTGAAAACGTGCTGGACGAAGCGATAGCGTTAGGGTACAATCTCGTCATATCCCACCATCCGTTGATATTCAAAGGATATAAATCCATCACAGGCAGGGACTATGTGGAGCATTGTATCATGAAAGCAATAAAGAACGACATCGTGATTTATTCCGCACACACCAATCTGGACAATGCACCGGGTGGAGTAAACTTCAAGATTGCAGAGAAAATAGGATTGAGTAACGTGCGTGTGCTGGAACCCAAGGAAAACGCTCTACTGAAGCTAGTGACCTTTGTTCCGGTGGAACAAGCGGAAGATGTACGGAAAGCCCTGTTTACGGCTGGATGCGGTTGCATAGGAAATTACGATACGTGCAGCTATAATATAGAAGGAGAGGGAACCTTCCGTGCCCGGGAGGGTAGCCATCCGTTCTGTGGAAACATAGGAGAGCTGCATACGGAAAGGGAAGTGCGCATAGAAACCGTGCTGCCTGCCTACAAAAAAGGAGAAGCTATCAAGGCTCTGTTGAACGCCCACCCATACGAGGAACCCGCATTCGATTTGTATCCCCTTCAGAACAGTTGGGCACAGGCAGGATCGGGAGTTATCGGTGAACTGAAAGTACCGGAAACGGAACTGGAATTCCTGAAACGCATCAAGAAGACCTTTGAAGTGGGCTGCCTGAAGCATAACAAGCTGAATGGACGCGAAATACAGACCGTAGCCCTGTGTGGAGGAGCCGGAGCATTCCTGATGCCGCTTGCCATACGTAACGGTGCAGACGTGTTCATCACCGGGGAAATCAAGTATCACGACTACTTCGGCCATGATACGGACATCCTGCTGGCAGAGATAGGACACTATGAAAGTGAACAATATACGAAAGAGATATTCTATACAATAATCCGGGAGTTGTTTCCAAGCCTTGCCCTGCAACAGTGCAAAGCAAACACCAACCCCATAAAATATTTATAAGTAAAATGGCTAAAGAAGCAAAAAAAGACCCACAGGAATTGACCGTGGAACAGAAATTGAAAGCACTGTTCCAGTTGCAGACCATGTTATCCAAGATTGATGAAATCAAGACTTTGAGAGGTGAACTTCCGCTGGAAGTACAAGACTTGGAAGACGAAATCGCCGGTCTGAGCACACGTATCGACAGAATTAAGGCAGAAGTAGCCGAACTGAAATCCGCCATCGCTACCAAGAGAGTGGAAATCGAAACCTCCAAAGCTTCTATTGCAAAATATAAGGAACAGCAGGAGAATGTACGCAACAACCGCGAGTACGACTTCCTGAGCAAAGAAATCGAATTCCAGACTCTGGAAATGGAACTTTGTGAAAAGAGAATCAAAGAGTTTGCCGTACAGGAACAAGAGAAATCAGCAGAAGCAGAAAAGAGCACAGCTGCCCTGGACGAAAGACAAAAAGACTTGGACGTCAAGAAGAACGAACTGGACGAAATCATCTCCGAAACAAAACAGGAAGAAGAAAAGCTGAGAGACAAGGCCAAAGATCTTGAAACAAAGATTGAACCGCGTCTACTCCAGTCTTTCAAGCGTATCCGTAAGAACTCTCGCAACGGACTTGGTATCGTATACGTACAGCGTGATGCCTGTGGTGGTTGCTTCAACAAAATCCCGCCTCAGAGACAGTTGGATATCCGTTCCCGTAAGAAAATCATTGTTTGCGAATACTGCGGACGTATCATGATTGACCCGGAGTTGGCAGGTGTAACCCTCGAACACAAGGAGGAAGTAAAGGAAAAGCCGACCAGAAGAAGAAAGACTGCGGAGTAATCCGTAAGATTGTCCGGAAAAGAAATATCTGCCCCTGCAAGTTTCAGCTTGTAGGGGCTTTTTGTGTTTTCTATTACATATCGCGCGAAGCGCGATAAGTGGTTAGTAGCCAGTAGCCACACCACCAGCCTACTCTTCGATAAACAAATGAAGGCTTAAGTTGTTATGATACCTAATATCACAAAAATGACCTAAACCTATGAAGATTAAAGCTTGGGGCAGTACACTGCTCTTATTATGCCTATGTTCTGCCGCCACAGCGCAGAATGGCGACCGTTACCTGGAAAAGCCGCTACCCCGAAGTTGGGGAAGTACGGCAATTCCTTCTTCCACTGCGGCTTCCGCAGATACTAATTTATTCAGTGGACAGATATTGCCCGTAGACGACCAGTGGTGGAAAGCATTCAACGACCCAATGCTGGACTCGCTTATCAGCGTGGCTTCTGGAGAAAACTATTCCGTACTGGCCGCCATAGACCGCATGGAACAGACACGTGCCAGTCTGCGAATGGAACGCAGCAACTTTTTCCCTTCTATCAGTCTGAATGCCGGATGGCTCCGGCAGCAAAGCAGTGGCAATACCAGTGAATTGTCACAGTCCATCACCCATTATTATGACGCTTCGCTAAATGCCAGCTGGGAGCTGGACATATTCGGAAGCATCCGCCAACGAGTGAAAGCTCAACGTGAAACCTTCCGTGCCAGCCGTGAAGAATACATCTCCGTACAGATATCCCTCTGTGCACAAATCGCCTCCGCCTACATCAACCTGCGAGAACTACAACAAGAGTTGCAGGTAGTGACCCACAACTGCCGGACACAAGAGGAAGTGCTCAACATCACCGAAGTACGATACAACACAGGGCTTGTATCAAAACTAGATGTGGCACAAGCCAAATCCGTGTATTACAGCACGAAAGCATCCATTCCACAACTGGAATCGGGAATCAGCCAATACATCAATTCGCTGGCGATATTATTAGGAACCTACCCCCAGGAACTACGCCCGATGCTGGAGAAGACCGGAAAGTTACCCGACTACATGGAACCCGTTGGAGTAGGGCTACCGGCTGATTTATTACTTCGCCGCCCGGATGTCCGCCAGGCAGAGAGACAGGTTAATGCACAGGCTGCACTGCTGGGCGCAAGCAAAAGCGACTGGTTGCCGCAGGTATTCCTGAAAGGGTCTGTGGGATATGCCTCCCGTGACTTGAAGGACCTGACCAGACGGAAAAGCATGACGTTTGAGATAACCCCTACCATCAGTTGGACCTTGTTCAGCGGAACAAAGTTGGTGAACGCCACCAAGCAGGCACGCGCACAACTGGACGAGGCGGTACATAACTTCAACGAGACAGTGCTCACCGCCGTACAGGAGACGGACAATGCGATGAACAATTACCGGAATTCCATCAAACAAATTGTCGCCCTCCGTGAAGTGAGAAACCAGGGACAGGAGACGTTAAAACTCTCCCTTGAGCTTTATAAACAAGGACTTAGCCCCTTTCAGAATGTGCTTGATGCGCTACGTTCACTGTTGACCTACGAAAACCAACTGGTGCAGGCTGAAGGGAACTCGCTGCTATATCTGGTATCATTATACCAGGCACTGGGAGGAGGATATACAGAGAAATAAAGAGGCCGGGAATGAGATACGTATCTCATCACCCATGACATACAGTATCTCACTACCCATGACATACGTATCTCATCACAACTTAGATAAATACTTAAACCATAACCATATATGAGAAATAGAATGTACATCACCCTTGCGCTCATTCCGCTATTGGCGGGGTGCGGGGAGAGAAAAGAGACGGCACGCACCGCGATGCCCGTTCCGGAGATAAGCGTCGCCCTTCCTGTGGTGAAAGATATCACGCTGACTAAAGAATATCCGGGTTATCTCAGTTCTGAGAAAACCGTTGACCTGGTGGCACGGGTTAACGGAACTCTGCAAACCGTCGCCTATGCTCCCGGAAGCAGGGTAAGGAAAGGACAGGTATTATTCATCATCGAACCAACTATCTACCGGGACAATGTAGAACAGGCGGAAGCTGAACTGAATACCGCCCGGGCTAATCTGGAATATGCTCAAAATAACTACTCGCGTATGCTGGAAGCCGTCAAGAGTGATGCTGTAAGCCAGATACAAGTGCTACAATCCAAGTCTAATGTTGCGACCTCACAAGCGGCAGTAAGCAATGCGGAAGCAGCACTGAATACCGCCCGTACCAATCTGGGATATTGCACCGTGCGTGCACCGTTCGACGGGACTGTCAGCCGTAACCAGGTGGATGTGGGCAGTTATGTGGGTGGCAGTGTACAGCCTGTCACGCTTGCCACGATTTATAAGGATGACCTGTTGTATACTTACTTCAACATCGCTGACAACCAATGGCTTGCCATGCTGATGCAACAAGGAACAGCCCAACAAAAGGATACGCTGCCGAGACAAGTCACCGTCAACCTGGGCGAGAACAGCATGCAGCCTTATCCTGCCACATTAGACTACTTTGCGCCAAACGTAGACCTGAACACCGGAACGTTGAGCCTGCGTGCCCGACTGGACAACCCGAAAGGATTATTGAAAAGCGGACTTTATGTCAGCATCACCCTGCCATACGGCAAAGAACGCCAGGCGGTACTCGTTCCGGAAGCCTCCATCGGTACCGACCAATTAGGAAAATACGTGTACATAGTGAATGATTCCGATATGGTGCGTTACCGCCATATCGAAGTGGGACAACTGATAGACGACACCCTCCGGCAAGTGACCGGCGGACTCTCTCCGAAGGAACACTACGTGACCAAAGCACTGATGAAAGTGCGGGATGGGATGAGAGTAAAACCCACCGGCAAATAATTTAGAATTAATAATTAAACCCTAACACTCATGTTTTCAAAATTCTTCATAAACCGCCCCATCTTTGCTACTGTGTTGGCGCTACTGATTGTAGTGGCAGGATTGGTCACCCTAGGCATACTGCCTATCGCGCAGTATCCGGAAATCACTCCGCCAACCGTACAGGTCAGCGCCGTATATCCGGGAGCCAATGCCCAGACAGTGGCGCAAACCGTAGGTATTCCCATCGAACAACAAGTAAACGGTGTGGACGGCATGCTTTATATGTCATCCAATTCTTCTTCATCCGGCGCTTACTCGCTGACCATCACCTTTGCGGTCGGAACAGATATCGACATGGCGACCGTGCAGGTGCAGAACCGCGTCAGTGTGGCACAGGCTTCCCTGCCGACACCGGTTGTAGTGCAGGGAGTGACAGTACAGAAACAGTCTTCAAACATTGTCATGTTCCTCACAATGACGTCAGATAATAAGGAATACGATGGACTTTATCTCAGCAATTATGCCACGCTGAACCTGGCCGACCAGTTGACGCGCGTGCCCGGTGTGGGTGCCGTCAATATAATGGGAGCGGGCGACTACTCCATGCGCATCTGGCTGGATCCGGCAGCACTACGCATCCGCAACCTTTCCGCATCCGATGTATACCAAGCGATACAAGCGCAAAATGTGGAAGTCAGCGCCGGAACCATCGGGCAACCTCTACCGGCAAGCGGAACCTCGGGCAACAGCGGTTCGCCCGCCTACCAATACACTCTTACGGTGAAAGGGCGGCTTTCTTCTCCCGAAGAGTTCGGCAATATCATTCTGCGTACCGAAACGGGTGGACGGGTGCTTCGCTTGAGAGACGTGGCGCACATCGACCTCGGCTCGGCATCCTACAACGTCGTTTCGCGTCTGAACGGACAGCCGACTGCCGCCATCGCCATCTATCAGCAGCCCGGTTCCAACTCGTTGGACGTTTCCAAAGGTGTACGTGCCAAGATGCAAGAATTGTCGCAATCGTTTCCTCAAGGCATAAATTATAGTGTGACGCTAGATACGACAGACGTCATTCATGCTTCGGTGGACGAAGTGCTGGTAACTTTCCTGGAAACGACCTTACTCGTGGTACTTGTCATTTTCCTCTTCCTGCAAAACTGGCGGGCAGTCATCATTCCCTGTATCACGATTCCGGTATCGCTTATCGGTACGCTGGCCGTGATGGCGTTGTTCGGCTTCTCCATCAATACACTGACACTTTTCGGACTGATACTTGCCGTAGCAATTGTGGTGGACGATGCCATTGTGGTGGTGGAAAATTCGAGCCGATTGCTCGACACCGGACAATACAGTGCCCGCGAAGCTGTCACCAAGGCGATGGGAGAGATTACCGGCCCGATTGTGGGTGTGGTGCTGGTATTGCTTGCCGTATTTATCCCCACAATGCTCATCAGCGGCATCTCAGGGCAGCTTTACAAGCAATTTGCACTGACCATTGCCGCCAGTACCGTATTGAGTGGCATAAACTCGTTGACACTGACTCCGGCACTATGCGCTCTGATATTGCAACCCACCAAACCCGCCAAATCGCCACTCTTCCGGGGATTCAACTTTGTGTACGATAAGACACAAGGGGTATATGACAGGACTGTAGGCTGGTTGCTCCGACGTCCGGGCGCCGCTCTTGTCTCTTATGCAGTGTTTACGGCTCTCGCAGTCATCCTGTTCATCAAATGGCCCAGTACGTTCATTCCCGAAGAAGATGACGGATATTTCCTCGCTGTAGTGCAGTTGCCGCCTGCATCAAGTCTGGAACGGACGGAAACCGTAGGACGGAAAATCAACGAAATCCTCAACAGCTATCCCGAAGTGAAAAACTACATCGGCATATCCGGCTTCTCCGTAATGGGCGGAGGGGAACAAAGCAACTCCGGAACCTATTTCGTGATTCTGAAAAACTGGGATGAACGCAAAGGCAAGGAACACACCGCACAGGCTGTCGTCAACCGTTTCAATGCACAGGCATACGGCATACAGGAGGCAGAAGTGTTCGCCATGGTTCCTCCGGCCATCCCCGGACTGGGTGCCACAGGCGGATTGCAGTTGCAACTGGAGGACAGAAAGAATCTGGGTGCGACGGAAATGCAGCGCGCCGTAGAGACACTGATGGAAACCTATCACACGAAACCCGCATTAGCCAGTGTCAGCAGTCAATACCAAGCCAATGTGCCGCAGTATTTTCTGAATATCGACCGTGACAAGGTACAGTTGATGGGCATCCCGTTGAACAGTGTTTTCACCACATTGGGGTACTATATGGGGGCTGCCTACGTGAATGATTTCGTGGAATTCGGACGTATCTACCAAGTGAAACTCGGCGCGCGGGACCATGCACAGCGGGTTATTGACGATGTGTTGAAACTGAGCGTACCGAATGCGACAGGAGAGATGGTGCCCTTCTCAGCTTTCACCAAGGTGGAAGAGCAACTGGGTATGGATCAGATTAACCGATATAATATGTACTCCACCGCATCCGTTACCTGCAACGTGATGCCGGGAAGCAGTTCGGGAGAGGCGATTCAGCAAATGGAGGAACTCTTCCGGGAACAACTGGGTGATGAGTTCGGTTACGAATGGACTTCGGTTGCCTATCAGGAAACGCAGGCGGGAACAACCACCAGTACTGTACTGGTGATGGCCTTGCTGGTTGCATTCCTGGTATTGGCTGCACAATATGAGAGTTGGACGAGCCCGGTATCTGCGGTCATGGGATTGCCGGTGGCGCTGCTGGGGGCCATGATTGGCTGTCTTGTGATGGGCACACCGGTCAGTATCTACACACAAATCGGCATTATCTTGCTTGTGGCACTGTCCGCCAAGAATGGTATTCTGATTGTAGAGTTTGCCCGCGACTTCCGTGCAGAGGGAAATTCCATCCGTGATGCAGCATTCCAGGCCGGGCATATCCGTTTGCGGCCTATCCTGATGACGTCACTGGCGTTTGTGCTCGGTGTGATGCCGTTGCTTTTTGCCACAGGAGCGGGAGCGGAGAGCCGTATCGCTTTGGGAGCTGCAGTAGTGTTCGGTATGGCACTGAATACGTTGCTTGCCACGGTCTACATCCCGAACTTCTATGAATTGATGCAGAAGTTACAGGAGCGGTTCACTAAGAAAAAAGAGTAATTCAGAATGGCTACACCTTTTACCCCGGATGGCTACACCCTTTTGGGTACATGGCTACACCATACCGGGCAAAGGGTGTAGCCATTTTTCAGTCATGACAACGTTAACCTTATAGTGATTGATAATCAGGTATATCGGGTAGGAAAGTATAACTGTTTTTTTCGTAATCCATGCGACAACAATAATGTTGAAGCCCATTGCTCACAACAAGATAATCTACTTTCAACACCATATTGTAGCGCGTAATCTGATTGAATACCGCCTGGGTGATTTCTATATCCGGAGCTTTGTACTCCACAATCATCCGCGCAGTCAGGTCACGACGGTAAAGCACAGTGTCACAGCGTTTTTTAGTACCATTCAGCTGCACCTGCACTTCATTTGCCATCAATGCCTGCGGGTATCCTTTATGATTCAAGAGGAAATGTACAAAATGCTGGCGTACCCATTCTTCAGGCGTAAGCGCCACATAACGGCGCCGTATCACATCGAAAATGACAGGCTTCCCTTCTCTGTTCACCACCTTAGCATCGAATACAGGTAAATTTAATGACAACATAATTATATAGGATAAGTGATTACAATCGTTTTTTTCTCTTTCTCCGTCCCGATCTGATAACTTCCCTTGAAAGTTTCCAAATAAAGCCGGTTGATATCGTGCTGTATCTGATGACAGAGTTGTTTTTCTTCCGTTACTTTCAGCAACGGGCTGCCATGTACGACAAGTTTCATGGCTTCACCTTCACGGATTAAAGTATAATCCACCCAGGCTATTCCCTGATACCCCTCAGGAGCGGAAAGCACAGATGACAGCAACTTCATAAAACGTCCGCTATCCGCTCGTATCATTAGTGCTTCCAGTTCTGTATTGAACTGTAAGTGCACCGCATTCCCTTCCTGCATCTCCACCATCATTTTGGCATCGCGGCATAACTGCACTACGTCGCACTCCGCAACACTAAATTTCATCATACCGGATTCAAGGCGGGAGAGGTCCAGCACGTCAAATATCAGTTGAGATAACTGTCCGGCACTCTTTTTCACTAAAGACGCATATTCCTGCATCTGCTCCTGCGACAGTCCCTTCTCGGTAGAAAGCACCTCAGAGAAACCGACCACCATATTCAGCGGTTCGCGTATCTGATAGGTGATATTGCGCAAGAAAACCTCTTTCATTTTATTAGCAGCTTCCACTGTCTCCAATGCCTCACGCGTCTCTTGCTCCGAATTGAGCAGCACCCGGTTTACGTGCAGCGCGCGAACCAACAATGCCACCAAAAGGATTATCACCAGCACAATCAACCCCACCAACAGCAGATTATAATGTCTCTCTGCGGCTGCCTGCTCCAGCAAAGCCTGGCGGATGATGTAGTTAGCCTGGTATGCTTCTTCGTGCAGACGCAGCACATCTTGATTCAGGGAGTCCATTTCGATTGCCCCGCGACGGTAATTCTCAGCAGCTTCCTTATAACGTCCTGCAATTTGGAGGGCGCTTCCTTTGATGATGTAAACCGTCATTTTATACAATGGCTGCGTACCGTCGAATGAGGCCAAGGCAGCATCATATTCGTTGAAGCTCTTGTCCCAATCTCCATTCAGACAGTAATATCCACCCCACATGATGCGATATTTTATCTTATAAGAGAACAATGTATTGGACGAATAATACTTCCGGGCTTGTTGCAGATGCTTCAACAAGTTGTCAAGATCGGCATTATCCAGATAGGCGGCACAGTACGACAGCTCCATATCCAGCATTTTGTCTCTGTAACTATCCGCCTTTTCAGGCGACTCTTTCAATACTTGTTCCATCATGCTACGCTCCATATTCAGCTCGGAAAGCATCTTGTCATATTCTCCTCTTAGCTGGTAAATGGTGGCTACTTCGTTATAGACCGTTGCCTTATCCACTTCAGGCAGGTAGGGGATTTCCAACGCTTCCCGGTATCTCTTAACTGCTTCATCCTCTTGTTTAGAGGCTCTCAAGGCTCTGGCAGTAGTCAGCATAGAACAGTAGACACCCGTTACATTATTCAGTTTCCGGGCCTCTTCTTTCATACGTTCTGCTTCCAGAAGAACATATTCCGTATCCCCACGCACCGTGCTGAATTGGAGAATATCTCCCCACGCCGTGAAATAAAGATCATAAATCTTATATTTCCGGCTGACAGTTCGCAAGGTCTTGAATGCTTTGTTCATCTGTGCCGTATCGGCCTGGTACTTATAATGACGGTAGTAATCATAACGAATGCTGACTTCCTCTTCTCTGTACTGACTGTCACCAGTCAAAACCAAGGCCGAATCGAGCAACTCTACCGACCATTTCTCACCAATATTCTTCTGCAACATATCACGCATGAATTTCACGCGTCTTGCGGTATCTCCCGACATGGAATGATAGATAAAGAAAATACTGTCACGCAACTGTCTATCCCGGACGGAGAGGAGTTGTTCCGGTTTCAGCTTTTCCTGAGCGGACAGCGTATCTTCCGCTTTTAACATCAACACCGGTATCAGCAGGCAAAGTATGATAAGTCCTATCGTTTTCATGACCGCGCCTCCTGTGTTATAGGGTGTACAAATACAAACCGGGAACCTTTGGTATAGCTTGAATCTACCCAAATATCTCCATTCAAACGTTTGATTATCAACTGGCAGATAGACAAGCCAAGCCCTGTTCCCTGTGCTTTTTCATCCAGCTTTTCAAAACGTCCGAAGATATGTGCCTGTTTTTCCAAAGGAATGCCGCAACCGGTATCGGTCACCGAAAACTGCGCCTTACCATCTTCTGTCTGTTCCAGTTTCAATGTGATACTGCCTTCCTTCGTGAATTTGGTGGCATTCACCAGCAGATTAATCAATAACTGTTGCAGACGTTCCGCATCGGTCGCCAGCTCCAATGAAGTCAGTCCAGTCTCAAACACCATTTCAGCATCGGTCTGTTTGATGGCGCTCAAGGTCTTCACTACATTCCGGCCAAGAGCCACGACATCACAACTTTTAATGCAAAACTTCATATTCGCCACATCCAGGCATGAAATATCTATCACATCATTAATCAACTTCAACAGTAATTCCGAATTTAACTGGATAATATCATTGCACTGCTCACGTGTCCCTTCATCAATACCGGGCATGGTCAGCACTTCCGCAAACCCGGAAAGAGCATTCAACGGTGTTTTAATTTCATGGCTCATATTGGACAGGAATAGGCTTTTGTTCCGAATGGACTCTTCAGCCAAAGCCTTCGCACGGTTCATTTCTTCACGCGAACGTGCCAAGAGCTTGTTCTGTCTCCTTATATAAAAAACGCAGCCTATAAATACGGTTACAAGAACGATTCCGGCAATCCACATCAAACGCAGCAAACGGCTCTGCTGAAGATTTCTCTGCAACTGTACTTCGTCTATGGAGTATTTATTTCGCAAATCTTCGACTTTGCGGGAATTGATGTCCTGATAAGTAGCTATCGTATGGCTGTTTACATCCATATAAAGACTGCACGCTTTCTCATAATGTCCCGCTTGCAATTCCTTGGCAGCAACTTCCCAACGAAGACTATCATTATTCTGCGGCTGTGCTTGTTCCTGTGTCCACGCAACACTACTTAACAAACAAAATAGCAATAGTAATAAATGTTGTTTCATCCTGTTTTAATTTCATGATTCTACTTTTTTATTGTACTTTTGTGAGTTAAATAATCGCTCCCTAAAGTATTTGGGAACAAATTTAATGAAATCTTATGAAAACAAAGCAAGAAATCGTAGCTAACTGGCTGCCCCGCTACACAAAACGCAGACTTGAGGACTTTGGAGAGTATATTCTGCTGACTAACTTCAACAAGTATGTAGATATTTTCGCAGAGAAATTCAATGTGCCCGTTCTTGGCAAGGACGCTAATATGACGTCTGCTTCGGCAGAGGGTATGACCATCATCAACTTTGGGATGGGAAGCCCTAACGCTGCCATTATCATGGATTTGCTAAGTGCCATTCAGCCTAAAGCCTGCCTGTTTTTGGGCAAGTGCGGTGGCATCGACAAAAAAAACCGGATAGGGGATCTTATCCTTCCTATTGCCGCCATCCGCGGTGAGGGAACCTCTAACGACTACTTCCCGCCCGAAGTACCGGCACTACCGGCATTTATGTTGCAGCGTGCTGTTTCTTCGTCCATCCGCGACCATGCCCGCGACTACTGGACAGGTACTGTGTACACCACCAACCGTCGTATTTGGGAACATGACGAAGAGTTTAAGGAATATCTGAAGAAAACCCGCGCTATGGCCGTCGATATGGAAACTGCAACCTTGTTCAGTTGCGGTTTTGCCAACCACATCCCGACCGGTGCCATTCTCTTGGTTTCCGACCAACCTATGATACCCGAAGGAGTGAAAACCGATAAAAGCGACAATATGGTTACTCAAAACTACGTGACGGAACATGTTGAAATAGGCATTGCTTCCCTGCGTATGATTATTGATGAGAAGAAAACCGTAAAACATCTGAAATTCGACTGGTAAAATAAGATATGGCAAAGCAGGAAATCACGTGTGACGACATTTTAAAGGAACTGAGAGCAAAGCAATACCGCCCTGTGTATTATCTCATGGGCGAGGAACCTTATTACATCGATCTCATTGCCGACTATATTACAGACAACATCCTGACCGAAACGGAAAAGGAATTCAACCTGACCGTTGTTTACGGTGCAGACGTGGATATAGCCACCGTCATCAACGCCGCCAAGCGTTATCCGATGATGTCCGAACACCAAGTGGTAGTAGTGAAGGAAGCGCAGAATATCCGCAATATGGAAGAGCTCTCTTACTACCTCCAAAAGCCTTTGCTCTCCACCATATTGGTAATATGCCACAAACATGGCGTACTGGATCGGAGAAAGAAGCTCGCTGCCGAAATCGAAAAGACCGGTGTCCTGTTTGAATCTAAAAAGGTGAAGGATGCCCAACTGCCGGCATTCATCACCTCTTACATGAAGCGCAAAGGCGTCGACATGGAACCTAAAGCCACTGCCATGCTGGCAGACTTTGTCGGAGCCGACCTCAGCCGCCTCACCGGAGAGCTGGAAAAACTGATTATCACACTTCCAAAAGGTCATACACGCATCACTCCCGAGCAAATAGAGAAGAATATCGGTATCAGTAAGGACTATAATAACTTTGAACTACGCAGTGCTATCGTCGAAAAAGATGTCCTGAAGGCTAACAAAATAATAAAATATTTTGAGGAAAATCCGAAAACGAATCCAATTCAGATGACTTTATCTTTACTTTTCGGATTCTTCTCAAACTTGATGTTGGCGTATTATGCCCCGGAAAAGTCAGAGCAAGGCATAGCCAATATGCTGGGATTAAGAACACCTTGGCAGGCGAAAGATTATCTCGCCGCCATGCGTCGATACAATGGAGTAAAGACGATGCAGATTATTGGCGAGATACGATATGCTGATGCAAAATCCAAAGGAGTAGGTAATCCTTCTTTGAGCGATGGGGATATTCTCCGTGAGTTAGTATTCAAAATCCTGCATTAATTTCTACAACAGAACCGTACAACTTCTCTAAAACAGATGGTCTATTTGGGCTAAACAGACCATCTATCAACTACCAACAGACCATCTGTTTTGGTGTAACAGATCATCTGTTTTCAAAGAATACATTATCAATCTTCATTTTAATCCAAGTAAATTTTATAGGAAAATGGCAGACTTATTCTTAAAGGGAAGAGAATAAGATTATAGAAGGTAATCAAAAGACCAAGTAGAATATAGCCTTCCATGAAGCATTTTGGAAAATTTTGATTATTAACATATCCTGTAATTATAGAGAAGAAAATACCATTTTCACTATCATTATGATATTCTTCGATAAGAATGGGATTATTTTCTATAACAGAGTAAAACTCAAACTAAAAGATAATGGATAATTAACTGTAAAACAATAAAATAGATAGAAAATAGCCTTCTGAGAATTCAAAATTTCCAAATCCATAGGCATTTATACGGAAAGAAAGCAAGGATTTCCAATTATGAAAGTTATAGAAAGGGGTAATTGAACTTTTTTAATTTCAGTGTAACAAATTCTTTCCAATAATAATCAGATTCCCATCAGTATAGAATCATAATATAACTAAGAATAGTTGCTTTCTTAACTATGAAATATTAAGATTGTAATATTACTTATATTACAACAATACTAATCGCAATTTTATTAATAACATTCGTAATACACATTTGCAATACACAATTGTAATAGATGTGATTTTAATAAAGTAATAACTAAATAACAAGATTAATAGGGTAGGAGTTAACGAGATACAGTAATCCACATAAAACACTGATTACCAATATTATTACAATGATTATATCATCTAATAATTAAAATATCAAGAATTAGATATAAAAACAATTGTAAATAGATGAAAAATGGGGTATAACTATAAAGATATAGTACTAATAACCAAAGAAATATAGTGTTCTATTAAAGTATAAATAAGAGTTTATAATGTGGGAGAAATAGGGGGTTTACATTTGTATGAATAACAAATGAAATATCACAATCAATATTGTAATATCGCATAATTCACAATATTAATTTGCTTTTGTAACTTCCTTTTTTTACTTTTGTAAATCCAAAGAAGGTAAATACAATTGTAAACTTACACCTATATCGTAACAGTATGAGCATAAAAGATAGGTTCAAAATGATCATGGAGCGGGAAAGATTAACCGCAGGTGCATTCGCCGAAAGTATTGGAGTAGCTCAAGCTACTATCTCACATATCTTAGGCCCCCGCAATAAGTATCCAAGTACGGAAGTTATTCTTCGTTTGCATCAAAGGTATAATGACATCAACCTTGAATGGTTACTAACCGGAGAAGGCGAAATGAGTAATACGTCCGACTCTTCTATCGAAAGCGGATTTGACTATCCATTATTCGCTGAGAATGCCGTAAATCCGTCCGAAGTTACGGGTCATGCAGAAAATCGCAAGGAAATCGCATCAGAAACACCGTTCAATGCACCTAAAGAGATTGTAAAACAGGAGATTATATACAAAGAAAGACCTCTTAGAAAAATTACCGAAATAAGAATTTTCTTCGACGATAATACATACGAAACATTCAAACCCGAAAAATAAGAGGTAAAAACGACATTCTGCACAATTTCCCGTATCTTTGTACGCTGAAGACAAAATTCACCTCTTATATAGGATATGAAAAAATATATTTTAGATTTAACAGTGACTGAGAACGTCCGACTGCACACCAACTATGTGCTGTTGAAACTGACGGCTCCGTCTCCGCTTCCGGAAATGCTTCCGGGCCAATTTGCGGAAATTCGCGTGGATGGTTCTCCGACTACTTTCCTGCGCCGCCCTATTTCCATTAATTATGTGGACATACAACGCAATGAAGTTTGGTTCCTTATCCAGTTGATTGGTGATGGAACCAGGCGATTAGGCGAAGCAAAAGCCGGAGAGACGATCAACGTAATGCTTCCCTTGGGAAATAGCTTCACAATGCCTGAAAAGCCCTCCGATAAGCTCTTATTAGTAGGCGGAGGTGTCGGTACAGCTCCTATGCTCTACTTAGGCGAGCAATTGGCTAAGAATGGTAGCAGACCTACATTCCTTCTGGGAGCAAGAAGCGATAAGGATTTGCTGCAATTAGAGCAATTTGCAGCTTATGGTGATGTATATACAACTACCGAGGACGGCAGTCATGGAGAAAAAGGATACGTAACGCAACATTCCATATTAAACAAGGTGCAGTTCGAACAAATCTACACTTGTGGTCCCAAGCCTATGATGATGGCTGTTGCCAAATATGCCAAAAGTAAAGAGATAGCCTGCGAAGTATCATTGGAAAATACGATGGCATGTGGTATAGGTGCCTGCCTTTGTTGTGTGGAAAACACAACGGAAGGACATTTGTGTGTATGTAAAGAAGGTCCGGTTTTTAATATAAACAAACTATTATGGCAGATTTAAGTGTAAACATAGGCGAATTACAAATGAAGAATCCGGTAATGACAGCTTCCGGTACATTTGGATATGGTGAAGAGTTTGCCGATTTCATTGATATTGCGCGAATAGGTGGTATAATTGTAAAGGGAACTACTCTTCACAAACGTGAAGGTAATCCGTATCCGCGTATGGCAGAAACGCCGGCAGGCATGTTAAACGCTGTGGGACTGCAAAATAAGGGTGTAGATTACTTTGTTGAACATATCTATCCGCGCATCAAGGACATTGAAACCAATATGATTGTAAATGTTTCGGGGTCTGCGATAGAAGATTATGTGAAAACAGCAGAAGCCATCAATGCACTTGACAAAATTCCTGCCATAGAATTGAATATCTCTTGCCCCAATGTGAAGCAAGGCGGAATGGCTTTTGGTGTCACGGCAAAAGGCGCCGAAGAAGTAGTGAAAGCCGTGCGCACTGTTTACAAAAAGACACTTATCGTAAAGCTGTCTCCTAACGTTACGGACATAACAGAAATTGCTCGCGCAGCAGAAAATGGCGGTGCAGATAGCGTATCATTAATTAATACACTACTGGGAATGGCTATTGATGCGGAGCGCAAGCGTCCGGTGCTATCTACCATAACAGGTGGTATGTCGGGGGCAGCTGTTAAACCGATTGCTCTCCGTATGGTATGGCAAGTCGCTAAGGCGGTAAAAATTCCAGTCATAGGTTTAGGAGGTATCATGAACTGGAAAGATGCTGTGGAATTTATGCTTGCCGGAGCTTCAGCCATCCAAATCGGTACGGCAAATTTCATTGATCCTACAGTTACGATTAAAGTAGCGGAAGGCATCAATGACTATCTCGATAGACACGGATATAAATCTGTGAAAGAAATTATTGGTGCGCTTGAGGTATAACTAATAACAAGAGAATACCGTTCGCATTCATTTTACATAAAAAAGGACATTCTTTTCGAATGCCCTTTTTCTGTTTTTATACAACTGTCTTATTCATCGCCAAGTAAATCCGGACGAAGTCTACGCGTCCGTTCCAAAGACTGCTGCAACTCCCATTCCTTAATCTTTGCCTCATGACCGGACAATAAAATTTCCGGAACTTTCCAACCGTTATAGTCGGCAGGCCGTGTATAGACCGGAGCTGCCAGCAGATTGTCCTGGAATGAATCGGACAAGGCCGATTGTTCATCAGAGATCACACCGGGGATAATGCGGACAATAGCATCCGCCATCACTGCCGCCGCCAGTTCTCCACCGGTCAGCACGTAGTCTCCAATACTGATTTCTTTAGTAATAAGATGCTCGCGAATACGATAATCGATTCCTTTGAAGTGTCCGCAGAGGATAATAAGATTCCGGGTAAGAGAAAGCGTATTCGCCATCGGCTGATTGAATTGCTCGCCGTCAGGGGTGGTGAAAATAACTTCATCATAGTCCCGTTCTGCTTTCAGAGCGTTGATACAGCGTTCTATCGGCTCTATTTTCATCACCATTCCGGCAAAACCACCAAAAGGATAATCATCCACCCGACGATATTTATCTTCAGTATAATCACGCAGATTATGAATATGTATTTCTGCAAGCCCTTTATTTTGAGCACGTTTCATAATGGAGCAATTGAAAAAGCCTTCAATCATCTCCGGTAAAACTGTTATAATATCAATGCGCATATTAATTTTAATTTTCTGCAAAAGTACAAATATTAGAGGAGAAACCTGTATTTTTGCGTTCAAACAATCTGAAATAGCTATGACTACAAAAGAAAAGATAGATCAGCTCCGTGCCGAACTACATCGGCATAACTATAATTATTACGTATTGAACACTCCGGAAATCTCTGACAAGGAGTTTGACGATATGATGCGGGAATTGCAGGACCTAGAGCGAGAGCACCCTGAATATCAAGATGATAATTCGCCGACAATGCGTGTAGGAAGTGATTTGAACAAGAATTTCACGCAAGTGGCGCACAAATATCCGATGCTTTCATTAGGCAATACCTACTCTGAAGGTGAGGTATCAGACTTCTATGATCGCGTACAAAAGGCACTGAATGAGGATTTTGAAATTTGCGCCGAACTGAAATATGATGGTACTTCAATCTCGCTGACCTATGAGAACGGAAAACTAATACGCGCCGTAACCCGTGGGGATGGCGAGAAAGGCGATGACGTGACAGATAATGTTAAGACAATCCGCACAATTCCCCTTGTATTGCATGGAGACTATCCTGAGTTGTTCGAAATAAGAGGCGAAATATTAATGCCATGGGTCGTTTTTGAAGAATTGAACCGCGAAAAAGAAGCCCGCGAAGAGCCCCTGTTCGCCAATCCACGCAATGCGGCTTCGGGAACTCTGAAATTACAAAATTCTGCCATCGTAGCTTCCCGCAAACTGGATGCATATCTTTATTATCTATTAGGTGAAGAATTACCTTGTGACGGACATTATGAAAACTTACAGAAAGCCGCACAGTGGGGTTTTAAGATATCAGACCATATGAAAAAGTGCCATAGTCTGCAGGACGTGTTTGACTATATCCATTATTGGGATACCGAACGCAAGAATCTGCCTGTTGCCACGGATGGTATTGTTTTGAAAGTCAATAGTCTGAAACAGCAAAAAAACCTCGGTTTCACCGCAAAATCTCCCCGTTGGGCCATTGCTTACAAGTTTCAGGCTGAACGGGCATTAACCCGTTTAAACAAAGTAACTTATCAAGTAGGACGAACCGGAGCTGTCACCCCGGTTGCCAATCTGGACCCAGTGCAATTATCCGGTACAATCGTAAAACGAGCGTCTTTGCACAATGCCGATATCATCGAAGGACTTGACTTACACGTCGGAGATATGGTTTATGTAGAGAAAGGTGGCGAAATCATACCTAAAATTACCGGAGTAGATAAAGATGCTCGAGGCATGATGATTGGAGAAAAGGTGAAATTCATCACACATTGTCCCGAATGTGGTAGCAAATTAATACGTTATGAAGGAGAAGCAGCGCACTATTGCCCGAACGAAACAGCCTGCCCCCCCCAAATAAAAGGAAAAATCGAGCATTTCATCAGCCGAAAGGCTATGAATATAGACGGATTGGGGCCGGAAACCGTGGATATGTTCTTCCGTTTAGGACTAATTAAAGATACTGCTGACCTGTATAAGCTAACCTCCGACGACATCAAAAACCTGGAGCGTATGGGAGATAAATCAGCCGAGAACATAGTAAACGGCATTGCCCAAAGTAAAGAAGTTCCTTTTGAGCGCGTATTGTTTGCACTGGGCATTCGCTTCGTTGGTGAAACTGTGGCAAAGAAGATTGCCAAATCCTTCACTGACATAGAGGAATTGGAAAATGCAGATATTGAAAGACTGATAAATATCGATGAAATCGGTGAAAAAATAGCGCAAAGCATTCTCGCTTACTTCTCTAACCCTTTGAACAAAGAACTGATAGAACGTCTGAAAGCCTCAGGATTGCAGTTTAACCGGAAAGAAGAAGACTTAAGTGGCTACACCGACAAGCTTGCGGGACAATCCATTGTCATCAGTGGCGTATTCACACATCATTCCAGAGATGAGTATAAAGATCTGATAGAAAAAAACGGCGGGAAAAATGTAGGCAGTATCTCCGCTAAAACCAGCTTTATACTGGCAGGAGAAAATATGGGTCCGGCCAAACTGGAAAAAGCCCAAAAGCTAGGTGTACAGATTATGAGCGAAGATGAATTTTTAGCACTCATTTCGTAACATTTTTCCAGTGAAATCTTTTTTATAGCTTATATTTGCTGTAGAAATCGAAAATATTCGTACTTTTGCGAGTCATTTAATTAGAGATTACTTAAATTTCACTCATGATACAGACTAAATTGAAAGGAATGGGGGTAGCGCTGATTACTCCTTTTAAAGAGGATGAAAGCGTTGATTACGATGCATTGATACGTTTGGTGGACTATCAGCTTCAAAACAATACTGATTTTTTATGTGTGTTGGGTACCACGGCAGAAACTCCGACACTGACGGAAGAAGAAAAAAAGAAAATCAAGAAAATGGTCATCGAACGCGTGAATGGTCGGATACCTATTCTACTTGGAGTTGGAGGAAATAATACCCGTGCCATCGTAGAAAGTCTTAAAAACGACGATTTCACCGGTGTAGATGCCATTCTATCCGTTGTTCCATATTATAATAAACCATCCCAAGAGGGCATTTATCAGCATTATAAAGCCATTTCTGAAGCTACAGAGCTTCCTATAGTACTCTATAATGTTCCGGGGCGTACCGGAGTCAATATGAAAGCGGAAACTACGTTACGCATTGCCCGTGATTTCAAAAATGTAATTGCTATCAAGGAGGCTTCCGGAGATATTACTCAAATGGATGATATCATAAAAAACAAACCTGCCAATTTTGACGTTATTTCAGGTGATGATGGCATCACCTTCCCTCTGATTACCTTGGGAGCAGTTGGTATCATATCAGTCATAGGAAACGCCTTTCCGCGCGAATTTAGTCGCATGGTACGTCTGGCTTTACGAGGAGACTATGCAAATGCATTGACCATTCACCATAAATTTGCCGAATTATTCAAGCTGCTTTTTGTAGATGGCAATCCGGCAGGTGTAAAGGCGATGCTTAACGTTATGGGAATGATTGAAAACAAACTCCGCCTCCCGCTCGTGCCTACCAGAATTACAACTTTCGAGGCCATGCGAAAGATTCTGGATGAACTGAACATTAAGTGCTAAAGAGAGATAAGCTTTTATATTCGTCCCCTGAGATTACCAAATTCATCTCAGGGGACGTTTTTTTCGTCTCATGATGTGCAAAAATTCGGGTCACGAGACGAATATTTTCATCCTACGAAATAGATTTTAATGACTTATACTGGGTCAGTCCGAAACCCCTGTGGGTATGTTATGTTAATACGCGCAAGTAAACTATCTTTGCGTTCAAATTAAAATTATCTGCCCAATGCCTTCCAATCGCAACCTACATAAGTTACTACGAGTCATCTTTCCCGAAGTTTTAATGGAGTATTTCGAGATCTCCGGTTGGCATGACGACTCTGTCAAAATCGAAGTTTGGCTTGATGAAAAACACTACATGGAACGTTCAGATTACAAGAGTGGAACTGTGATCTCACATGGTTTTACTGATGAGAAAGTGATTCAGGACTTTCCGCTGCGCGGTAAACCTGTTTATCTTCACGTAAGACGTCGTCGCTGGTATGACAAAGCTACCGGGGAAACGTTTTCCTATACCTATGATGATCTTACGGCCGAAGGGACGAAACTCACTCCTGAGTTCGTTGCTTTTTTAAAAGAATAAGATTGAAACTACCGCGGCCAGCATAAGCTCCATAGCAGATGCTTATGGGGTAAGGGGGAAACAGTTAACTTCACAGTACAAGGAGTTTATCAGCGCATACAGACAGTGGGATCAGTTAGATCATGCCACAGAATATGTCCTGTTCAAACAGAATATAGGCCCTAGCCTTTGTATTGACGAGACTTCTTTGAGTTGCGGAGAATTATATACTGTTGTCACTAACCGTACGGGACGTGGTGGCAAAGGTACACTTGTGGCCATGATACGTGGCACGAAGTCTGAAGACGTCATAAAGGTGCTTGAAGTGATTCATGTCTCCAAGCGTAAGACAGTCAAAGAGGTCACTTTGGATCTTTCGCCGACCATGATGCGGATTGTCCGAACGGCTTTCCCCAACGCCACTATGACAAATGACCGGTTTCATGTACAGAAACTCTTTTATGAGGCAATTGATGAACTCAGGATTACTTATCGCTGGATGGCACGGGATTTAGAGAACGATGAAATTCAGCGGTGCCGAGAGCAAAATATAGAGTATGTTCCGTTTCGATATACCAATGGCGATACCCGTAAGCAGCTGCTGGCAAGGGCTAAACATGTACTTGTCAAGCATTTTAGTAAATGGACTGAATCCCAAAGAATACGTGCGGAAATCATATTCGAACATTATCCGGAATTGAAATCAGTTTACGACTTAGCTATAGAGTTGACCAATGTGTATAATAAGCACTATGACAAGGATGTGGCACGTGGAAAGCTTGCCTTGTGGTACAATAAAATAGAAAAGCTTGGATACGGATGTTTCAGAACCGTAACAAATACCATGCAGAACTATTATGAAACAATACTAAACTATTTCGTTAACAGGGAAACAAATGCATTTGCTGAATCATTCAATGCAAAAATTAAAGCGTTCAGAGCACAGTTTAAGGGAGTCGGAGATATCCATTCTTTATTTTTAGATTATGCAAACTAACAGTGTAGATTTAACATACCCACAGGGTTTTCGGACTGACCCCTTTTTAGGGACAGATTAGCGATGCAGTTCGGCTGCATTGGGTTACACTTGTAGGAGCGTCGCCCAACGCAGCTGCAAGTGTGAAATCACAAAAAAGCCTCTGCAAACTATAACTTGCAGAGGCTTTTTGTGATCGCGACAGGATTCAAACCTGTAACCGGCTGATCCGTAGTCAGCTACTCTATTCAGTTGAGCTACGCGACCTTGTTGTCAAAAAGGTGTGACCGCGACAGGATTCAAACCTGTAACCGGCTGATCCGTAGTCAGCTACTCTATTCAGTTGAGCTACGCGGCCTTTTTGTTTAACGGGTGCAAAGATACGGACTTTTTCTGAAACTGCAAGCATTTTACAAACTTTTTTTGAAGAAAATTATTCGATGAAACGGTAATTAAACAGTTGCCAGCCGATACTCAACCCCACATTCCACTCCCTTTTCGGTGAGCTATAATGATTTACATAAGCAGAGATCGCCCCGAAAGGCAATTGGCAAATAACAGAAACTTCTCCCATATATTCTATCTTCGAAAAAGCTTTTCCATAAAATGCCTTGTTTTGCGTATTCTTTTCAATCGGGAAAATAGGCATAAAACCGTAAAACTCTCCTCTTATATGAAACATATCATTGAAAACAAACATCGGTTTAATACCGGCAGCCAAAAACTGATTAGCACGAAAAGCTTCATTATACATCAATTTACTGTGCGGAGTTGGTGAAAATTCTGCTGCCTGCATCATGGTTGCCGTAAAATTCTCCGAGAAGTTCTTTGATGAATACAATGCCTCTGCCATCCACCCAAGCACAAATTTGGGTGCCATACTATGGTAAGCCTCTTTCATGTATGAAATTTGCAACCATGATTGTCGCTCCTGGGTAGTAGCCAATTCCGTAGGATTTCCCGGTGTATATCTTTCTTTTCCTGTAAATATCTGGGCTATCAGTTTTTCATTATATCCTTTTGTTGCATATTGACGCGCATTTAACGTACTGCCATAAAAACTGATAGAACCACCCATAAGCCTATAGACACTTCTGTCTGAATGATCCTCCTCAAAATTAATCACGCTGGACTGAAAATAATTATCTTGTAGTTTTCCGATACCAAAACCAAATTCCGCCCTTTTATTCGACAAAAATGGTAGAGCTATTATCATCTTCAGAAAACGTTCATCCTTTGAGTTAAAGGAGGGTTTATCATTTTTAGAGAACAGCTTATCTTTCTTATAATAATCGAAAGTGCTGATAGATGCAATAAGCCGGTATGATGTAGGGATATGCGTAGGTAAATCTATACGAGCCATTAATTGAGCATTATTATAAACTTTACCCAATTGTCCGTCAAACGTAAATTCTTTAGCATAATAATTAAGATTCTGATATCCTAATCCCAGATAAATCTGATTAGAACTCGTTGTAGACACACTGCCACCCAGCCGAACAGAAAAATTATCTTCCATCTTAACTTTCAGGTGTAGGTCGTACATGTCCGTTTCTTCATTGAATACCGCTTTCGGGATAATTTCGGAAATCATGTTATCGGCCAGCAAACGGAAATATCCACGTTTCATATCCTCGTAAGTGAATGGTTCATCTTCTTCATCATGAAATTCTTTTTGGATATAAGCCTGTTGCTGCGGATTAGCTCCCTGAATATAAATCTTCTGAAAATAGAGTTGCGGCAGATTGCTACGATAAACTAAACGTCGTAAACGCACATTGTCGGCATTCACTCTACGATGAATACGGCTTTTAATAGAATCCATCATACTAACCGTGCGATTGTAGCCAATATCATGAAGTTCCTGAAGCCGGTCGAAATCGAGCAAATTCACATCATCATACTTGAAAGTCATGAGAATACCGACAGAATCCGGAATAGAATAATCCGTTTTCTGCATCACCATGTTTTCAATTTGGCTCATGAGGTCATTCTCTTTGGGCTTGGAAGGGTTGGCTGCAACAACACTACCGATAATGATATCCGGATGAAAATCATCCCGCATCACATCAGTAGGGAAATTATTATAAATTCCACCATCATAGGCCAATACGCTGTCTATCTCAATAGGCTTGAAAACAAACGGAAAGCTCATTGAAGCGCGAACCGCATCACCCAAATCACCTTTCCCCAACACAATCTGCCGCTTATTGTACACATCAGAAGCTATGCACCGGAAAGGCACAAAAAGCTTATCAAAATCACCATCACATGCGGCTGTAGCACGGGCAAACAGTTCCACAAAAACCAGATTCATCTGAATGGGATTAACCATACTGGTCGGCAACTGTGGCTTAACGTTCAAAGAATCTTTAAAATCAAAACGGATATTAAAAAACTCCGGGGTAGGAAGGTTCTTCTTGAAATAATAGGCATATTTCGGCTCTACCTTTCCCGAATACCAACGCTTAAAGTCTTCTGAACGTAGCAAAGCCTCCATGTCGTCAGGAGAATATCCCATAGCATAGAGTGAGCCAATTATGGCTCCCATGGATGTACCGGTAATATAGTCAATGGGGATGTTATTCTCTTCCAAAGCCCGAATGATACCAATATGCGTCATACCTTTCGCACCACCGCCACTCAAAACAAGCCCCACTTTCTGGGCTTGCAACACAGGCAGCAACAAGACACAAAACGATAAAAGCAAAAGAATCCTTTTCATACTTTAAACTCCCGAGCTGAAAAATAAATATTATTAAAGCTCAAATATATGCAATTGTTTCGAAATTGAACGTATCCAACGCCGAAAAACAAGTAATCCTACACAAATTATACGAAAAAAGGAGCATTACAACTCCCTAAAGTTGCAATGCTCCCAACATATAAATTGTGATTAAAGGGCGTATATTAGATAAGCTCAATACTTCTCTTCACAAAATTGTTCAAAGCTTCACCTTTTAACATGCCGTTTTGCAGCAATGCCAAGTCAATCAACTGACGAACAACTTTATTCTTAGCAGCATATCCGGCAAAAACGTCATCTTTCTTTGTTTTCAATTCTTCCCACTTCTTATCCAAATCATTTACTTCATCCTTCTCAGCTGTAGGAATTTCTTCTTCTTTTTTATCTTTTTGCTTGTCTTTCAACTCATTGCGACGTTTGTTCACATCATTCATTTCCTTCTGGATAGGAGTTATAACAGAATCGCATTCTTTTTCTTCGTCAGCAAGAACTTCTTTCACTAATTTATGGTCAGAGTTCAGCACCAAATTGAACATATCAGGCATCTCGCCATAGAAACTCATACCAGCTTGAATATTAGCCATTTCTTTCATACGACGCATATATTCACTTTGAGTTATCATCACCGGAGAAGAATTTTCCCCCAAAGCCTGTGCAGTAATGTTAAACTCAACCTTCTCCAATTTCGGCAACTGGCTCTTGAACACAGCAGAAAGAGCTTCTTGTTTACCGGCTTCTAAGGTTTCACTTTTTTTATCTTCTTTGACAATCAAATTGTCAATAACATCGCTATCCACACGAGTAAAACGGGATTTTTCAAATTTCTGTTCGAGCATACTCACTAAAGCAATATCAAGTTGCCCATCCATTAGCAATACGCTATATCCCTTATTCTTAGCTGCTTCAATATAGCTGAATTGCTCATCTTTATGATTTGCATATAAATAGATCAGATTTCCATCCTTATCCGTTTGGTTGTCTTTGATAAGTTTCTGATACTCCTCAAATGTATAGCATTTGCCATCCGTATCGGTGAAAAGGGAGAAATCTTTTGCTCTGTCATAGAAATCTTCTTGGGTGAGCATTCCATAATTGATGAAGATTTTCAAATCATTCCACTTTTCTTCAAACTGCTTTCTGTCATTTTTGAAGATAGATTGCAGACGATCAGACACTTTCTTTGTAATATACGTAGAAATTTTCTTCACGTTAGAGTCGCTCTGAAGATAAGAACGAGATACATTCAACGGAATATCCGGAGAATCGAGCACACCATGCAACAGAGTCAAAAAGTCAGGAACGATACCTTCTACAGAGTCTGTAACGTATACTTGATTGCTGTAAAGCTGTATTTTGTTCTTATTCAATTCGATATTGCTCTTCACTTTCGGGAAGTAAAGAATACCTGTCAGATGGAAAGGATAATCTACATTCAAGTGTATCCAGAATAAAGGCTCATCGGACATAGGATAGAGGTCACGATAGAATTTTTTATAATCTTCATCCTTCAAGTCGCTTGGTTTCAGCGTCCACAACGGATTGCTGTCGTTAATGATATTGTCCTCATCCGTCTCTACTTGCTTTCCGTCTTTCCAATCTTTCTTTTTACCGAAAGCAATAGGGATAGGCAAGAAACTGCAATACTTTTTCAGCAAAGAAGAGATACGTGCTTCTTCCAGAAATTCCTTGCTTTCATCATCAATGTAAAGCACGATATCCGTACCGCGATCAGCTTTATCTACATTTTCGATAGTAAATTCCGGACTACCATCACAGCTCCATTTCACAGCTTGAGCACCTTCTTTATGAGACTTCGTGATTATCTCCACTTTCTTGGCTACCATGAAAGCTGAATAGAACCCTAATCCAAAATGGCCGATAATGGCATTAGCGTCATTCTTATACTTCTCCAGGAAATCGTTGGCACCAGAGAAAGCTATCTGATTGATATACTTATCAATTTCTTCAGCCGTCAAACCGATACCACGGTCAGAAACTGTTATTGTATCTTTTCCTAATGATACATGCACAGTCAAATTTCCAACTTCACCTTTAAACTCACCGATGGAAGCCAGGGTTTTCAACTTTTGTGTAGCATCTACAGCATTAGAAACTAATTCACGAAGAAAAATTTCATGATCACTATACAAGAACTTCTTAATAACGGGGAAAATGTTTTCAGTGGTTACCCCAATATTTCCTTTTTGCATATTACTTATTTATATTTTAGGTTTATATTATTAATCACTTGCCAAGCATAATGCAAAAAAAATGCCAGCCCATACGGACTGACATTTTGACTGTTTATTCTAATTTATAGAATTAGGACATTTTCCACAAATACGGGTAGACTACTTAGCTACAGCTTTGATATCCAACTCTTCCTTCTCTTCGTTCAAAGAGACTGAAATCGCATCACCCGACTTCAATTCGGAAGAGACAATCAATTCCGAAAGTCCATCTTCCAGATAAGTCTGAATGGCACGCTTCAGAGGACGGGCACCAAACTGCACATCATACCCCTTAGAGGCCATGAATGTTTTAGCTTTAGCATCAATAATAAGCTCATAGCCAAGAGCTTCAACACGTTCAAACAAGCCTTTCAATTCAATATCGATAATCTTTTCAATAGCCTCCAATGAAAGCTGATCGAAAGTTATAATCTCATCAATACGGTTCAGGAACTCAGGAGCAAAAGACTTGTTCAAGGCTTTTTGTATTACTCCACGAGAATATTCCTTGTCATCTGTGCGATTTTGCGCAGCAAAACCAACCCCACGGCCAAAATCCTTTAACTGGCGTGTACCAATGTTTGAAGTCATAATAACAACCGTATTCTTAAAATCTACCGTTCTGCCATAACTGTCAGTCAAACGGCCTTCATCCATCAACTGCAACAAGATATTAAAAACATCAGGATGTGCTTTCTCAATCTCGTCTAATAGTACAATAGAATAAGGTTTACGACGTACTTTCTCTGTCAACTGGCCACCTTCTTCATATCCAACGTATCCCGGAGGTGCACCGACCAAACGGGAAACAGTAAATTTCTCCATGTACTCACTCATGTCTACACGTATCAGCGCATCAGTCGAACCGAACATATACTTCGCCAACTGCTTGGCTAAGTGTGTTTTTCCCACACCGGTAGGTCCCAGGAACAAAAATGTTCCTATAGGACGATTGGGATCTTTCAAGCCGACACGACTACGTAAGATAGCTTTTGTCACTTTCTCAATGGCTGGATCCTGAGCTATTACTTTGGCCTGCAATTCTTCTTTCATACCTGCCAACTTAATACCTTCTGCCTGTGCCATACGCTGTACAGGCACACCCGACATCATTGACACAACATTCGCAATTTCTTCTTCGCCAACTGTCTGACGATCATCCTTCAAACGAGCTTCCCATTCTGCTTTCATCTCTTCCAAGCGCGCAGTAAACTCTTTCTCACGATCACGATAACTGGCAGCAAGTTCAAAATTTTGAGATTTCACCGCATCTGCCTTTTGCTGACGAGCTTCTTCTATGAGTTTCTCTTGTTCTTCAATCTCTTTCGGAACAGTAATATTTGTCAGATGAACACGAGAACCTGCTTCATCCAAAGCATCAATTGCTTTATCCGGGAAGTTACGGTCGGTAATGTAGCGATCTGTCAACTTGACACATGCTTCTAAAGCATCATCCGTATAAATCACATTGTGATGATCCTCATATTTCTCTTTAATATTTTTCAATATCTGAAAAGTTTCTTCAGCCGTAGTCGGTTCCACTATTACTTTTTGGAAACGACGTTCCAAGGCACCATCTTTCTCTATATTTTTCCGATATTCATCAAGAGTAGTAGCACCAATACATTGTATCTCACCACGCGCCAATGCAGGCTTCAGCATATTGGCAGCATCCATAGAACCGGCAGCAGCTCCAGCCCCCACAATCGTATGGATCTCATCAATGAACAGAATTACATTCGGATTCTTCTGCAACTCATTGATTATAGAGCGAATACGTTCTTCAAACTGTCCACGGTATTTTGTTCCCGCTACTACCGAAGCCATATCGAGCATTACCACACGTTTATCAAACAAAATACGTGATACTTTCTTCTGAACAATACGCAACGCCAACCCCTCTACAATTGCAGATTTACCGACACCAGGTTCACCAATCAATACTGGATTATTCTTTTTACGTCGACTCAAAATCTGAGCCAATCTTTCTATTTCCCGTTCACGACCTACCACGGGATCCAATCTGCCTTCTTCCGCAGCCCGGGTCATGTCCATACCAAAGTTATCCAATACCGGAGTATCGTTGGACGGTTTCTTGGATGTAGTTTGCGTAGATGATTGTGAACCAGAACTCTGGGAGGAACGCGAAGACATATTCATCTCTTCCTCCTCATCATCGTCATCCTCCGTGAATCCCATACCTGCATTAGGACTAGCCTTCATAGAAAGCTGTTCAAACACCGACTTATAATCCACATTATTCTCTTCCAATACCGTAGCGGCCAAATTATTACCATCTTTCAAGATAGCCAGTAAGACATGTTCTGTATCAGCAGTGGCGCTCTTCAACAGACGAGCCTCTAATATACACATTTTTAATATCTTAGCTGCCATAGGAGACAATGGGATGTCTGCATCAGGCAACAAGTTATCATCTTCAATCTCTTTCAGAAAACCTTCCAGGCGCTTTTTAACCCTGTTCAGGTCTATATTCAGTTTCTGTAATATTTCTATAGCTTTTCCTCCACCATCTCGCAACATGCCAAGCAGAAGATGTTCCGGACCAATATATCTATTTTTCAACCGGTTGGCTTCTTCCTTGCTATAGGTGATAATATCAGAAACTCTTTGTGAAAACTGATTATTCATACTTAATATTCTCCTTCCTTATCTTAAGGTGTTACTATAATACAAAGATACGCATTAATAATTTCTAGTACGCAAATATATTTTCTATTTATTATTTGTTATACAAATCCCGTGCCACAGTTTAATAATCCGTTTACCAGTATCTTTTAATACCTTATTTATATATTATAAGAACAAAGTAGACGGGAGAATGGTTCTGAAACAAAGTTTATGCGCGAAAACTTTTGTATGTCGTAAAAAAGCAGTACTTTAGCGTGGTTTTTTATGAACCAAAGTATGTATAATTAATAATCTTTTTAAATGCTTGAACAAGACAGAATTATAAAGATTAACATCGAGGAGGAAATGAAGTCATCGTACATTGACTACTCCATGTCGGTCATCGTTTCGCGTGCCCTTCCGGATGTTAGAGATGGTTTTAAGCCTGTCCACCGTAGAATTCTCTTCGGAATGATGGGACTGGGAAATACGTCTGATAAACCTTATAAAAAATCAGCCAGAGTTGTAGGTGAAGTATTAGGTAAATATCACCCGCATGGTGACTCTTCCGTTTACGGTGCACTGGTCCGCATGGCACAGCCTTGGGCAATGCGCTACTTAATAGTAGACGGCCAGGGTAACTATGGTTCAGTGGATGGTGATAGTGCAGCAGCTATGCGTTACACAGAGTGTCGCCTGCAAAAGATTGGTGAAGACATGATGCAAGACCTTGACAAAGAAACCGTTGATATGCAAAACAACTTCGACGATTCTTTGCAGGAGCCTACCGTAATGCCAACCCGTATTCCGAATCTTTTGGTAAACGGTGCATCTGGTATCGCAGTAGGTATGGCAACCAATATGCCGACTCACAACTTAGCCGAAGTTATTGATGCTTGCGTTGCATATATCGAAAACAACGATATCGAAATAGAGGAGCTGATGAATTATGTGAAAGCTCCCGACTTTCCAACAGGCGGATATATATATGGTATGAGTGGTGTACGCGAAGCCTATCTTACCGGTCGTGGTCGTGTTATCATGCGCGCTAAAGCAGAAATTGAAACCAGTTCCACGCATGACAAAATTGTCATCACAGAAATACCCTATGGTGTCAATAAGGCTGAACTGATCAAGAATATCGCTGATTTGGCTAACGACAAGAAGATTGAAGGCATTTCTAACGCCAATGACGAATCTGACCGTGAGGGTATGCGTATCGTTATTGATATTAAGCGTGATGCCAATGCCAGTGTCGTTCTGAATAAGCTCTACAAAATGACTCTATTGCAGACATCTTTCAGTGTAAATAACGTAGCATTGGTACATGGACGTCCCCGTCTGTTGAACCTGAAAGATATGATTAAGTACTTCGTAGAACACCGTCACGAAGTAGTTATTCGTCGTACTCAATACGATTTACGTAAAGCTAAAGAACGTGCTCACATTCTGGAAGGATTGATTATCGCATCAGATAATATTGATGAGGTAATCCGTATCATTCGCGCAGCTAAAACTCCTAATGATGCTATTGCAGGTCTGATTGAACGTTTTCAATTAACCGAAATCCAGTCTCGCGCCATTGTAGAAATGCGTTTACGCCAATTAACCGGACTGATGCAAGATCAGCTTCATGCTGAATATGAAGAAGTAATGAAGCAAATCGCTTACTACGAAGAAATACTCTCAAACGATGAACTTTGCCGTAAAGTTATTACAGATGAGTTAGTCGAAGTAAAAGCCAAATATGGAGATAAACGTCGTTCAGAGATCGTTTATTCATCTGAAGAATTCAACCCGGAAGATTTTTATGCAGATGATGAGATGATTATCACTATTTCACATATGGGATATATCAAACGTACACCATTGAGCGAATTCCGTGCCCAAAATCGCGGTGGGGTAGGCTCTAAAGGTACAGATACCCGTGATGCAGACTTCATTGAACACATATATCCAGCAACTATGCACAATACCATGATGTTCTTTACTCAGAAAGGTAAGTGCTACTGGCTCAAAGTATATGAAATTCCTGAAGGTAGCAAGAATTCAAAAGGACGTGCTATCCAGAATTTGCTGAATATAGATTCGGACGATGCTGTAAATGCATATCTGCGTGTGAAAAACCTTTCTGATCAGGAATTCATTAATAGCCATTATGTTTTCTTCTGTACTAAAAATGGTGTTATTAAGAAAACATTGCTTGAGCAATATTCACGTCCCCGTCAAAATGGTGTAAACGCTATCACTATTCGCGAAGATGACCGCGTTATTGAAGTGCGTATGACCAACGGCGATAATGAAATTATTATTGCTAACCGCAATGGACGCGCTATCCGTTTCCATGAAAGTGCTGTGCGTGTTATGGGGCGTACTGCAACAGGTGTACGTGGTATGACACTTGATGAAGATGGACAGGATGAAGTAGTAGGAATGATTTGCATTAAAGATCCTGAAGCGGAAACTATTATGGTGGTTTCTGAACAAGGCTATGGTAAGCGTTCTGATATTGAAGACTATCGTAAGACTAACCGTGGTGGTAAGGGTGTAAAAACAATGAACATTACTGATAAAACAGGTAAATTGGTAACAATCAAGTCCGTAACAGATGATAATGACTTGATGATTATCAACAAATCCGGTATTACTATCCGTCTGAAAGTAGCTGATGTTCGTATCATGGGACGTGCCACACAAGGTGTTCGCTTGATTAATCTTGAAAAGAGAAACGATGAGATCGGTTCAGTATGTAAGGTTACTTCTGAGAGCATGGAAGACGAAATACCTGTTGATACAGATGAAGCCTCTCCCGTATCCCCAGTATCTACAAACGAAACAACAGAAGGGGAGGAAGAGAACTATACTTCTGAGAATGAAATAAACAATGAAGATGAAGAATAGACATAATATTAATTTTAATTTTACATTTATCATGAAAAGAGTATTATTTTCAGTGATTTTATTGCTCGCTGCAGGCTTCACTTTCGCTCAAGAAAAGACTGTGAAAGAAGCTAAAAGCATTGCGAATGAAGTGAATCCGGACTTTAACAAGGCCGAACAGCTCATCAATCAAGCCTTGACTAATCCTGAAACAAAGGATAATGCCGATACTTGGGATGTAGCAGGTTTTATTCAAAAGAGAAGTAATGAAAAGCAAATGGAAAATGCCTATTTAAGAAAACCTTACGATACACTTAAGGTATATAATAGTGCGTTGAATATGTGCAAATATTACCTCAAGTGCGATGAACTTGCACAAATTCCGAATGAAAAGGGAAAAATTAAGAACAAATACAGAAAAGCAAACTCTGCCGCTATTATTGCAGAACGTCCTAACTTAATCAATGGCGGTATTCAATACTACAATCTGGAGAAAAACAAAGAAGCTTTAGATTTCTTTGGAACTTATATTGAAACAGCTCAGAGTCCAATGTTTGAGAAGGAAAACTTCTTGCAAACAGATACTGTTTTACCTCAGATTGCATATTATGCAAGCTTAGCTGCTGCTAAAATGGAAGATTATCCGAGCGTCTTAAAATATGCTCCGTATGCTCAAAATGACAAAGAAGTGGGGCAATACGCTATGGAATTCATCTCTACAGCTTTAAAAGCACAAGGTGATACAGTTAAATGGATTGCTTCTTTGAAAGAAGGTTTGCAGAAATATCCGCAACATTCATTCTTCTTTGGTCATTTGATTGATTACTATAGCAACAACAACAAATATGACGAAGCTATGCAATTTGCTGATGGCATGTTGGAAAAGGATCCTAATAATACATTTTATTTGTATGTAAAGGGATATCTTTATCACAATATGTATACTAACCTAAAAAATGAAAAGAAAGATCAAGAAGCTGCAGATGCCCTTAATAAAGCTATCGAATATTATACTAAAACAACAGAAATAGATCCAAACTATGCAGAAGCATATTCTAATTTAGGATTAATCTACTGTTTGCAAGCACAAGACTTTTCCGAGAAAGCAAGTGCAGATGTAAATGATCCAAAATATAAGGAAGATCAAGCTACTTTGAAAGCTTTTTATGAAAAAGCAAAACCTTGTTATGAAAAAGCAAGAGCATTGAAACCCGACCAAAAAGATTTATGGATGAACGGTTTGTACCGAGTATACTATAATTTGGATATGGGACCTGAATTTGAAGAAATTGAAAAGATGGTAAACTAATCCATTGGTATAAAAATGTAATAACAAGAAAGAGGATGTGCTCTGTGTTTGAACACATCCTCTTTTCTATATTGAGTCAGCCAATTAAATATAGGGGAGGTTAATAATTATATTCCAAAAATGTCAGCTCTATATATTAAACATAATACAGATTATTGACTCGAAATCCATGCGTTATTTTCTTTAACTTGGGCGTCCATAAATAACTAACAATGGTGTATCAGAGTGAAAAATCATCTTTCGGGCAATTCCAGGATTGAATAAGCGGGAAAAGATATTTCGTTTGTATGTTGTTAATGTAATAATGTCAATATGATTGTTTTTTATATAGTCATCTAAGCTATTCAGAAAATCATCATTCATCACAACATCATAATGTATTTCTAAATCCGGATATTGCTTTTGAAAGTATTCTTTAATACCACCTAATTTAATTTCATTCCACGTGTCTTTAACATCCGACAAATGAATTAAAGATACAGAAAAATGAAATAGTTTCAAAGCAGCAATTAATGTATCAAACGCAATTAAGTCTCGTTGATCAAAATTGGTAATAAATGCAATACGCTTAGCTTCAGATAATTGTTTAAATGGAGTATTCTCTGGTATGGCTAAAACCGGCACACGACTTCGCTCAATCACTTCAGCTGTTACACTACCAATTAAGTCTATATCTTTCTGATTTTTACCACGAGTACCCATAATGATGATACGCGGCCTATTTTCTTTCGAATAACGAAGAATCTCCTCTTCAGGAATACCCTCACGTAATACACAACTATATTTCACATTTGGAAATTCTCCAGAAGCTACCTTCTCCTTTATATTATTCGATAAGGTATTTAAGTCTGCGTGAACCTTTTGTAGTATATTTTTTACATTTTCTTCATCTGCAATCTGATAATTGAAAACATCTCCATAAGGCAATGAAGTAGTATAAATCGGTGTAAAATAAATATGTAACAATACCACCTCTGCACCCATATTTTGGGCAAAATTAAAGCCAAATTCACATGCTTTCATTGAATAATTAGAGAAGTCAACAGGGATTAAGACCTTATTACTTTCTTTCTCTACTTTAGCTGGCTTCCCTCCTACTACCTCTTCTGATAGCCAGACAGAACTTTCCGTAATCTTTAAAGCACGTGGTAAATCGCTTTCTTTTATACGTAAGCGCACACCTGAAGATACCACAGGCTGTATTTGATTTACATTGTGAATATAGGTTTCGATGCCTTCATTCTCAAGTACGTTTTTCAATATCTGAGCTTTAGCATAAGTCAGAATGGCTAAGGTTACTAACTTGTCTTCCATAATCAACTGTTTTTACTTTATAAACAAACAAGAAATCCCAATTGTTTGTTTATCAATTGGGATTCATCTATACTTTCTTTTCTTAAGCTCGAACAGGCTCAGCTGCACCGGTATTCATTTCATCTAATATTTTGAGAGCTCTATCAAGAACAGTAGTATCGTCCAGCATAACTAAACCACCATCCGGTCCAGGTTCTAAGTGTATGCCAACACTCTTGCCTTCTTTGAAATTATGACCGCCAAAAAAGTTTCTAACTGTATCAACGTTTAATCCGAGCTCATCGGCTATTCTATGCATACTACCAGTAGGTAATGAGTCTTTAATTTTGCGAAGTTCATTAAATGTTATTGTTCTCATATTTATAAATTTAATGGTTAATAACTGTGAGTTTCATTTATCACGCTATAAACTTAAGGAAAAAAAAAGATAAATCAAACATTTTCGATATCTTTTTTACAAAATAAAAGAAACCCGCCAAAAGAATATTCATACTTTTCCTTTTGGCAGGTTCCTTTCCTATTATTAACTATCTTACTATGAAAGAATTATATATATCAGATAACTTCTACGGATGATGCTGGTACCCAGCCTACCTTACCATCTTCCAAGCGGATTTCTTTCCACTCACGCATAGAGTTATCTTTAATTTCCACCTTTCTCCCCTCATGCAATATGAATAGACTTGTACCCGTTTCACTTGGAGTACTACGTACCGTTACACTTGGAGTTAACACAATGGCATTATTACGGTTCAATAACTCACCTTTCTGCTGAAAAGCAAAGACATTTGCAAAAATGACTAATATCAAAAATACAATTCCTGCAATGAATCCAGTTTTTTTCCATACAATCTGCCTGGAAAAGAAAAAGAAATAAAGAGATGCCAGCAATAAAAAGAAACTAACTATACCTACTTTTGCCCATGCATCCACACTCAAACAATTAATTAACGATTTTGTCCAAGATACAAAAAATATCTCAGCTACTGGAACTACTTTATCAATAGTTTTTGCACGAGCTATTTCCAAATTAGCACGAATATCAGCATTTCCAGGCTGTATTAGTAAAGCACGCTCATAATTTAAGATAGCCTTTGCTACATCACCAGCCTTGTAATAACTGTTCCCTAAATTATAATATACCTCAGCTGCTTCCCCATCTTTCAACAAAGCTTCGTATATCTGAATAGCAGAAGCATAGTCATTTTTCATATATGCGCTATCTCCTTCTGCTTTTGTCACCCCATTCTCTAACTTCGTGGCTGAAAATTCTGAATGAGAGCCTATTATGACCGAATCATTCGCATTCTGCAATGTATCAGATGAAGCCTGTCCGAAAGAGGTCGTCGCCATAAGCAGGCCAAGGGTAAAAAACAATATTTTTCTCATCATATAACCTCCTAATTAATGTTTAATCGAGTTCTCCATTTTACTAATTACCGCCAATGAAGCTGAGTAAACCTTATCCATAGCCTGATTATCATCACCAGGAGCAAAACGGGCAAATTCACAATCATTCAGTGCTGCAAGAAACTCTTTAATTAATGCATCCTCTACTCCATATTTACGAAGCTCCTCTTCAATATTATCTTTAGAAAGTCGTGAAACAGGAATATTCAATTTATCACTAATATACCCCCAAAGGGCTTTTAATACTTCATCGTAGAAAATATCTTTCTTATTTTCAGATAACAGTTTACCGGCTAATTTCATACGCTTGACAGCAACCTTATTAGCCTTTTTAGTACGCATTCTAGCCACATTTGCATTAGCAGCTATCTGTTTACGGTAAATAATAAAGAAGATGATAAACGCAATACCTGGCACTAAATAGAGCAACCAATACACCATGGAATCAAAGAAAAAAGCTCCCTTTTGAGAAAGAGTCACATCATTTTGCTTGATGAAGCGAATATCCTCGTTCAATATCCTCAAATCCTCCTTATTAGTGAAGTTTGCAATAGTCTGCGCAGCGTTCCCCTCACCCTTCTCTACATGAAGCTCATATTCCTCTGTAGTTAATGTCTTATAGGATCGGGATTTGATATCGAAATAGCTAAATTTAACAGCCGGTATCTTAAACGTTCCCGCATTGCGTGGAATAGCAAGATACTCAATTACTTTACTACCCGAAAGACCAGCATTAGTCAGACGGAACTTATTGTCCACTTTGGGATCATACATCTCAAAGTCATCCGGAAATTTAACTTCGGGATCGCCAATCAACTTTAAGTTACCTGTGCCGGAAATCACAAGCTTAATGGTAACAGCATCATTGGTCTTCACATTAGTGCTATTGATAGAAGAGGAAATACTAAACTCTCCCACTCCACCGGAGAAATCAGCAGGTTTACCGTCCGGCAAAGACTTAACATCAATTGTTAATTTAGGAGTAGTCAATATCTTTTTAACTTCAATATAATTGCTACCTCCATTAAAGAAAGCTTCAAATGGGTCTGATACTTGAGTAGCTTTGGCTACAGAAGCATCAAAACGTGCCGGTTCAATGGTCAAATTACCAGACTGTTGAGGAAACAATACAAACTGGCGATACACAGTAGTCTGATAATTTCTGCCCTTATAATGTTCCAAACTCCATCTTCTATCATTCGGAAGTTCCACCTCTTGAGAATGAAATCCCTTGAAATCAGGAAGTTTTACATTGTCAAAACGTTGTAAATCGACTAGAGTATAGATTTTATATGTCAGCAGGAAAGCTTCCTGCTCATATACATTTGTCTTACTTGCAGTAGCTGTAATAAATAAATCCTGATTAGAAATAGAAGTACCCGAAGAAGCACGGCTGGTATTACTTTGCTGACCACTACTATTACTTCCACCTGAAGATGCCGCTGCTGCTGCCTGATCCGCAGGAAGCACTTTAACATGCACTGAATTAGAAACCATCTGATTACCATCAGCCGTAATCGTAGCACCCGGAATGGTAAAACTACCTTCCGCTGTAGCCATCAAAATATAAGTAAATGTGATGCTACTGGTTGAGGTTGATACACCATTAATGATTTGCATACTACTTTGCTGTGAACGACTGGGTCCCATCAGTACATCAAAACCTTTGATAGAGGGAGCACGGAAATCTCTCACCTTCTGTGTAGTCACTGTATATGACAGCCGAAACTGGTCACCTACCGCTACTGCATCAGGAGCTGACGCGGTAAATGACACTTTTTCGTCAGCAAAAGCCTGTAAACTGACTGCTACCAGTGCTATCCATAAGAAAATTAATTTTCTCATATATTATCGTTTCTTTTATTATTTACCAATCCTTTTCCAAGCGACCGCCCTGGATAACTTGCTGTTTCTTCACCTTATCCTGTACCTCCTTCTCATCCTGCATAACCGATTTCAGAAGCTGTTCAGCATTCTCCTTCGACATTTGGTTATCTTGTGGCTGAGATGGCTGTTGCTGCTGATCCTGATTTTGCTGATCTTGTTTATTCTGGTCCTGCTTATCCTGATTTTGTTCTTTCTCCTGATCTTGCTTGTTCTGATCCTGGTTCTGATCTTGATTCTGCTGATTTTGTTCCTGTTCTTTCAGCATCTTCTGAGCCAGAGCTAAATTATAGCGTGTTTCATTATCTTTCGGATTATTACGCAACGACTCCTTGTATGCTTCCACAGCCTTCGCATAATCTTTACCGGAATGAAATATTACACCCATATTATGATAGATTTGAGCAAGCTTGCTTTTATCCTTCTCCATTTTAGTAGCAGCAACATATTGTTCCATAGCCTCCTGCAACTTATTCTGTTGCATAAGTGTATTACCCAGATTATACATTGATACTGTTGATTTGGGGTTGACATCAATGGCCTTACGATAATTCACTTCAGCATTCACATACGTGCTATCTTTATACGCACGGTTTCCTTTACGAATATAATCACGTTCCGCTTTCTGCGCAGAAACTGAAACAGCCGTCAACAGCAGCAAGATAATTCCGATAGTTTTATTTCTCATCATCATACCTTTCTTCCTTTTTAAACAAATGGATATTACGGAATAGCGGGTTTTTGCGTTCCAAAATCAGCATTTCGACCAATAACAGCAATAGAATAATCCATGCAATGGCCTGAAACTGTTCGTTGAATTCGGTATAAACCTGCGTTTCCACATCCGCTTTCGCCATTTTATTAATTTCCTGAGTAATTGCCTTTTGTGCAGCATTCGAGTTATCCACACGCACATAAATACCATCTCCTGCCTGAGCTATTTCTTGGCACATCTGCTCATTCAGACGAGTAACAACTACATTCCCGTCACGATCACGACGAAAATCATTCGTTCCCTCTACCGGAATAGGTGCACCGTCAGGCATACCTACGCCCAAAACATTGACTTGAATGCCTTTCTCTGCAGCAGCTTTAGCGGCTTCCGCCGCACCGCCTTCATGGTTCTCACCATCAGTAATAACAATGACGGCACGCCCTACCCCTTCCTGAGGCGTAAAACTACGAGTTGCCAGATTGATAGCCGCCCCGATTGCAGTACCCTGCTTTGATATCAATGACGGATTGATGGATTCCAAAAACATTTTAGCAGAGATATAATCGCTCGTGATAGGCAACTGAGTAAAAGCGTCACCGGCAAACACAATCATACCTACCTTATCATTTTCCATCTTGTCTACCAATTGTGCCACCAATCTTTTAGCCTTTTCCAGACGGCTGGGCTGCACATCTTGCGCCAACATAGAGTTAGATATGTCCAATGCAATCATCACTTCCACTCCCTGGCGCTTCACAGTTTCCAGTTTGGAGCCAAACTGCGGACGTGCCAACAATACTGCAAACAGTCCGATTGCAGCAAACACTAACCAAAACTTCACATCCGGACGATATTTAGATACATCCGGCATCAGTTGTGCCATCAGCACCGGGTCACCAAACTTGCGGATTGCTTTCCGTCTCCGATAATTAGAGTACAGATAGAAAGCCGCCAAGAGAGGCAACAGGAGCAACAGGTATAAATATGTAGGTTCTTCAAATCGAAACATCTTTCTATTACATTTTAGTAATTTACAATTAATGCACTGTCTTTAAGGTATCTTCTTCAAGATAGAGTTGCGGAGTAACACTTCGAGCAATACACACAAGAATGCAGCCAAAGCGAACCAGCGGTATTCTTCTTGCCGCTTGCTGTACTCTTTCACATTCAACTTGGTCTTCTCCAACTTGTCAATTTCCTCATACACTTCCTTCAATTTAGAATTGCTGGTTGCGCGGAAATAGTTTCCTTCCGTAGTGGCAGCAATCTGCGTCAGTGTCTTTTCATCAATTTCTACCGGCAAGTTAACGTACTGTACCGTATTACCCACCGGATAAGGATAAGGTGCCATACCGTTCGTACCTACACCAATAGTATAAACACGGATGCCAAAGCTTTTAGCTATCTCTGCTGCTGTCAGCGGAGAGATATCCCCTTTGTTGTTTGTACCATCCGTCAGAAGAATGATTACTTTAGATTTCGCTTTGCTGTCTTTCAAGCGAGTTACGGCATTAGCAACGCCCATGCCGACCGCTGTTCCGTCCTCTATAATACCACATTTGATACCCTGAAACAAGTTCAACAGCACCGCATGGTCCACCGTCAGCGGACACTGTGTGAAACTTTCCGCAGCAAACAACGTAATACCGATATTATCATTGGGACGACCATTGATAAATTCCGCCGCTACATCTTTCGCTGCTTCCAGACGGTTTGGTTTCAAGTCCTCCGCCAGCATACTGGTAGATACGTCGATAGCCAGCATGATATCGATACCTTCAATTTCACTGTTTTGCCAGCTATTCGTGGTCTGAGGACGCGCCAGCACCACGATAATCAATGCTAAAGCAACAATGCGCAGCATAAAAGGCACATGCAACAAATAGTTCTTATAACTCTTTGGCGTATGCGCATACACACGGGCATCCGAAATCTGAAGTGTAGCTTCATTATTCTTCCGCTTCATGATATACCATACTATATAAGGTATAAGCAACAGCAGCAAAAACAAATATTCAATATTGGCAAAAACCATTGTATTTACTATTTAACAATTTACAATTTACGATTGAAGTTACCTCTGATTCTGCAATTAAGCAAAATAACTGTATAACTGCATTCCAATATAAGTGAGCGCACCGATCAAAGCAGCCGCCAATATGGCAATACCTATACCTAACAGTATCTTAGTACGCAATGAACGTTTCTCAATGATAGTGATTTCAGTTGGCTGCGGTTTCACATTTTCAGCTTCCACCTCTTTGGTTTCATTGATAAAATCAATAGCATTAATCAGATTCGCATCATTCTCATTCATCAGCGGAGCATGTTTAGCGAATTTCACCAAGTCAGCTGTCTGGAAGAGAATACGTAGATCTGCAATGGCCTCTTTATCCTCCATTTCAAGCAATCTCTCTATGATTTCCGAAGAAGTCATTTCCAAAGCATTGAAACCAAAACGTCCCTTGATATAAGTACGCAAAGCGTCCGTTAACTCCGTATAGTATTCTTTGGATTGACCTTTTTGCCATACTTTCTCGCTCTTGATGCGTTCTATCTCTTTCATAGCCTGCTGATGCGGTGGCAATTTCGGCTCTACTTTCACTTTACGTATAATCGGCTTATTATCGCAGATACGCATAATCAGATAGACAAGCAACAATGCAAACGGAATAAGCAGTATACCACAAGTGATAATTCCATACCAATCTTCCCATACAAACGGAGCTTGCATCACTGTTTTAGGTCCAAAAAACTGCTCCGGATTTTCAGGGTCCAACGGCACATTCATCGAGTAGACTTTCAGCGCCAATGCTTTCGAACGGTATGCCTTGTTATCCACCATCACTTCCATCGGTGGCAAATAGTACAATGCCGAATCAAATGACGTAACAGTATATTCCTGCGTAATCAGCATTCGCTTATTATCATTTATATACTGCGTGTCCGCTTTCGCAACGTCGATAATTTCCACACCACGCACCAGCGTATCCGTATAAACAGGTAAAATAGCCCGTTTATCCGCATCCAACGCCACTTGGAGTTTAATCTTTGCCTGGTCACCAATATATATTTGCAGAGAATCGATGGTAGCATCCACTGTCACCGACTGTGCCACAGCTTTGCCAGTCAATATGCCCAATAGGGTTATCAGAAATAGATATCTTTTCATTTTTCCGATTAATTTCGTTTCGCAAACAAATTCATCAATGCCTTGACGTAGTCCTGATCGGTACGTACCGACACATTATCGACATTACTCTTAGTGAATACTTCATGCAATTCCACCTGTTTGTTCAACCACCAATCATGATGGGCGCGACGAACGGCACGTGATGAAGTGTCAATCCACTGTTCATGTCCGGTCTCAGCATCTTTAATTTTCATCAGGCCGATAGCCGGCAATTCCTCTACCCTGCGGTCATACACCTGGATAGCCACCACATCATGTTTCCGGTTGGCAATAGTCATTGCATTCTTGAAGCTTCCCTGATCGATAAAATCGGATAAAAGAAATGCCGTACAGCGACGTTTCATCACGTTCGTCAGGTATTCCAACCCGAGACGGATGTCTGTCCGCCGACTCTCAGCCTTGAAATCAATCAATTCACGGATAATATACAAGATATGCTTTCGCCCTTTTTTGGGTGGGATAAACTTTTCTATCCGGTCGGAGAAAAAGATAACGCCGATTTTATCATTGTTCTGTATAGCCGAAAATGCCAATGTAGCTGCAATCTCCGTCACCATATCCTTTTTCATCTGCTTCACCGTACCGAATTCCAAACTACCGGAAACATCCACCAGCAGCATAACGGTCAGTTCACGCTCTTCTTCGAATACCTTGATATAAGGCTTGTTGAAGCGTGCGGTCACGTTCCAGTCAATGTCGCGTATATCGTCGCCAAACTGATATTCGCGCACTTCGGAGAATGCCATACCTCTACCCTTAAAAGCCGAATGATACTGGCCTGCAAAGATATTGTTGGACAATCCGCGCGTCTTGATTTCAATTTGACGGACTTTTTTTAACAGTTCACTTGTTTCCATTTATATAGTAGAATAATTCCGTTAATAAATACCTGCGACGTTCTTTAAAAACGTCGGCAAGATTCTTTAAAAACGTTGGCAACGTTTATTAATAGCTTCCAAAAGCTATTTCATTGATATTTACATCAAGGTACTTCAACCTTATTCAATATCTTACTGATTATTTCATCAGAAGTCAGATTACTGGCCTCTGCCTCATACGTCAGACCGATACGATGGCGCAATACGTCATGAGCCACAGCGCGTACATCCTCGGGAATAACGTAACCACGACGTTTGATGAAAGCATAAGTGCGGGCTGCCAATGCCAGATTGATAGAAGCACGGGGTGAACCACCGAAACCAATCATGTCTTTCAACTCTTTCAAGTCATATTTTTCCGGATAACGGGTAGCAAACACGATATCCACAATATAGCGTTCAATCTTTTCGTCCAGATATACCTGACGAACGACCTTACGGGCTTCAATGATTTCTTCAGCTTTCAGGATAGGTTTCACATTGAACTTCTCACCATTGATATTCTGGCGGATAATCAGCTTTTCTTCTTCCATCTTCGGATAGTCAATGACTACTTTTAGCATGAAACGGTCTACCTGTGCTTCAGGCAACGGATAAGTACCTTCCTGTTCGATAGGATTTTGTGTAGCAAGTACAAGGAAAGGTTCAGGCAACTGGAATGTTTGCTTACCAATAGTAACCTGGCGTTCCTGCATGGCTTCCAGCAAAGCACTCTGCACTTTGGCCGGAGCACGGTTAATTTCATCTGCCAAAACGAAGTTAGCGAAAACAGGTCCCTTCTTTACCTGGAAAGTTTCATCTTTCTGACTGTAAACCATTGTACCGATAACATCGGCAGGCAACAAATCGGGTGTAAACTGTATACGGCTATATTGCGCATCAATCAACGAAGCCAGCGTTTTGATGGCCAATGTCTTTGCCAAACCCGGCACACCTTCCAACAGTACGTGTCCGTCGGATAGCAAACCGATCAACAATGACTCTACCAGATGTTTCTGTCCTACGATAATCTGGTCCATGCCAGTAGTAAGGTTGGTAACGAAAGAACTTTGTCTTTCAATCCGCTCATTCAGTTCGCGGATATCAATTGTTTCAGCCATAAATACTCTTATTTTTATTGTTTAAATTTCGTTGGTTATCCAGTATCCTACTGGTAATTATTTTTTTCGCTCCCAAAAGTACAGGAATAAATTAACCATACCAACTAATTTTTATTAAAAAACGATTAGATTAAACTACTTTCATAGAGTTTAGTAGTTAGCAATAGTTTCTAAAAAGATTTTCAATTTCACAGGTGAGGATAAATAATAATTCACCCCTGCAAGTGATGTGTCATCGACTTGCAGGGGTGAGATATTTTCATTTATTTCTTCACAAGCTCAGGTATCTTGACTACAGTTCCGTAAGGTACATGATCTGGATTCTTGATAACATCAGGGTTATACTTCACGATATATGGCCAAAGAGCCTTTGTTCCGTAGAAACGAAGCGCGACTCTCGTCAAGGTCTCCCCTTCTTTTATCGTATAGGTAGCCTTCGTTCCCACTATCTTATAATTCACAGAATCCGGCTCAAACGGAGCTGCCGCAGGTTTTTTATTTTCTTTCTTGGAAGTTGTGGAGGTTTCTCTTTCAGCAACCGGCTTAGGTGCAACAACAGCAGGCTTTGACTCAATTACCGGCTCGGGTACTATTGTTTTTTGTGTAACAACTTCTGCCACAGTATCCACTTTTGCAACCAATGCAGTATCTTTCTGCAAAATACTATCCGTCAAAGCAACGGGAGCAGCCGGTTTTTCCGTCTTTTCATCAGCTACTTTATCAGTAGGTGGTGGCATAGATCTATCAAATAAATCCGGATAATACATAAAAGTCACAGCACCTACACACAGCACAACCACAAGCACCACAATGCCAATGAAGAATTTCATGGTAGAACTATCCGGCACACTCACAGGGGGCGTTGGTGTATTAGGAGCAGGTATCTCATATGTAGGCACCCTGTCTTCTTCTTTTGGTTCTACCGGAACCTCTACAACAGATTCATCAGGCTGAACAGTAGTTTCTACAGAAGAAAGTTCAGTTTCTACAAGAAATAGTTCCACAGTGGAGATTACAGGTTCCGCATCAGCAACAAACTCTTCTTGAACTAATGTATGTTCTTCTATGGTAGATTCTTCTGGTTCTTCCGCCACTTGAGTTGTTTCTTCAACAGCTTCTATAGATTCCTCTTCTATCTCAACAGGCGCTTCCTCAACATTTTTTTCTCCTTCAACTACAATCTCTTCTACTTCTACCACAGTAGAGATTTCTTCCGCTTCGTCAGCAATTTGCTGCACCGAAAATTCTTCTTCTTTTTCTTCCTCTTCCTCAGAATTACTTTCTACCGGTGTATCTTCCAACAGCGTTTCATCATTCAACACCACCGTCTCGAAGTGTGAGAAGGGCTTGTTTATTAAATCCTTCAGAGATGGCTCCGGAGCAAACGAGACTTTAGTATGCCCTTGTATCTCAAACCGTTCTCCTGTATTTATATTTACGCTTTCACGACTTTCTACATCTATCAGCTTAAATGTACCCAAGCCTTTAATCTTCACATACTTATCTGCCTCCAGCGATTCTTCAACCAACTGGAAAAACTCTTTCACGAAATTCTCGGCATCTTTTTTATCCATGCCATGCTTTTCGGCAAGCAGTTCTATCAGATTCTGTATATTCAGCTTTTCATTCATAATTATGGAAGATTACTTTGAGTGAGACAGGTAGATTACTTAAACTTATCCTTCAGAACACTACTGGGTTTATAATTCAACACTAACTTGGGAGGAACCAACATACGCAATTTCGTTGTTGGATTAATAGTAATACGCTCCGCTTTCTTCTTTACCTCAAAAGTTCCGAAACCTTGTACTGAAATAGTATTCCCCTCTTGCAACTGTTGCGTCATGTCCGACAACAAAGATGCAATCAGCTCGGATGTATCCTTTATGGTATATCCCAATCTCCGCGACAATTCTGAAGTAAACTCTTTATTATTCAAAATCCAGATATTTTTATGAAGTTCGGCGCTATATTAGCAAAACTTCCGCACATACACAAATTCTTCGGGAAAAATCTTTAAATTATCCGCCCAAAAAGGTCGAAATCATCGGAATTTATTATCTCTACCTGGTAAAAGTTACCTATAAGTAAGGTTCGTCCATCCCGTTCTATCAAGACTTCCGGATCCACCTCAGGAGAGTCAAATTCTGTACGACCGATGTAATAATCACCTTCCAGACGATCTATTATCACTTTCATACGCTGCCCCACTTTTGCCGCGCTCAATTCTGATGAAATACTCTGTTGAATAGACATCAATTCATCCAGACGCGCCTGCTTTACCTCTTGAGGTATTTCATCTTCGTAGTGAGCAGCCGCATAAGTACCTTCCTCTTCCGAATAAGCAAAAGCTCCCATTCTATCGAAACGCACCCTACGAACAAATTCCTTCAAATCTTCAAAATCAGCTTCCGTTTCTCCAGGATGCCCCACCATCAAAGTTGTACGCAGATGAATCCCCGGTACTTCTTTACGAAATTGTTCCAGCAGACGATAAGTTTCCTCCTTAGTCACATGACGGCGCATTTTCTCCAGCATCGGATCACTGATGTGCTGAAGAGCAATATCCATATATTTACATACGTTAGGGCGTTCACGCATCACTCGGAATAAATCCGTCGGGAAATGCGCCGGATAAGCATAATGCAATCGTATCCACTCCACACCGGGAACTTCAGAAATACGCTCTATCAGTTCGGGAAGCATTTGTTTCTTATACAAGTCCACACCATAATAAGTCAGCTCCTGAGCAATAACCTGAAACTCCTTCACGCCTTTAGCAACCAGATAACGCACCTCATCCAATATTTCTTCCATTGGGCGCGATACATGCTTCCCCGTAATAATAGGAATGGCACAATACGAACATTTCCGGTCGCAACCTTCTGATATTTTCAAATATGCATAATGTTTTGGAGTGGTAAGCGTACGCTCAATATGAAGTTCTCTATGATAGGCTTTACCAAGATCCTGCAACAACTCTGCCCAGTTGAATTTACCATAGAATTTGTCCACCTGCGGTATCTCAACTGCCAGTTCTTTCAAATAACGTTCGGAAAGACAGCCCATCACATATAGCTTCTCCAGCTCTCCTTCTTCCTTTGCCTGTGCAAATTCCAGAATCATATTAATTGATTCTTCCTTTGCATCACCGATGAAACCGCAAGTATTGATAACTGCAATCTCCCCTTTCGGCTTTTCCGTATCATGAGTCACATGATATCCGGCTTCTTCAAGCTGGCGCATCAAATGCTCCGAATCCACTAAATTCTTAGAACATCCTAAGGTAATGATATCAATGGTTTTCCGTTTCATGCATTCTCCCCAAACAATGAATCAACAAATTCTTTTTTGCGGAACACCTGTAAATCTTCCATCCCTTCACCAAGCCCGATATATTTCACGGGAATTTTGAACTGGTCTGAAATTCCGATAACAACACCCCCTTTGGCTGTGCCGTCCAATTTTGTAATAGCCATTGCAGTCACTTCCGTTGCCAAAGTAAATTGTTTAGCCTGCTCAAATGCATTTTGTCCGGTAGAACCGTCCAAAACCAGCAACACTTCATCCGGAGCATCAGGAACCACTTTCTTCATCACATTCTTAATCTTAGTCAACTCATTCATCAAGCCCACTTTATTATGAAGACGCCCGGCAGTATCAATAATCACCACATCCGCATTATTGGCAACGGCAGAGTTCAAAGTATCATAAGCCACGGAAGCCGGATCAGCCCCCATCTTTTGTTTGATAACAGGCACGCCTACACGTCCACCCCAAATATCCAACTGTTCAACAGCTGCCGCACGGAAAGTATCCGCCGCGCCTAGATAAACACTCTTACCCGCTTTCTTAAATTGATATGCAAGTTTTCCGATAGTAGTTGTTTTGCCTACACCGTTCACTCCCACCACCATAATGACGTAAGGTTTCTTTCCAATCGGAGCTTCAAAATCAGCAACATCATCCGAATTATTCTCTGTCAATAAAGCAGCGATTTCATCGCGCAAGATGGTATTCAACTCTTGCGCATTCATATATTTTTCGGCGGCGGCACGCTTCTCTATACGTTCAATTATATTTAACGTAGTTTCCACACCCACATCCGAAGTAATCAACACTTCTTCCAGATTATCAAGCACTTCATCGTCCACCTTCGACTTTCCTGCCACAGCTCGGGCAATCTTTCCGAACACACTTTCCTTCGTCTTAGACAATCCTTTATCTAATGTTTCTTTCTTTTCCTTCGAGAAAAAACTAAAAAATCCCATATCCTATTTATTTATACAATACATTATTCCACAAAGATATAACAAAGTAATGAAAGTATAGGAATAAAGTATAAAAAAAATCCCCTTATCGTTGTGCGACAAGAGGATTTTATAATCAAACGTCTTTCGACGGACTATCTTATTTCTTGAAAAAGTCTTGTACTTTTTCGTTCAATACCATTTGTTCATCAAAA